>Ga0129324_10001204_pt1 | contig 17054 bp, 13 predicted proteins | sample CPBDNA_7_FD_96879 | JGI IMG/M metagenome (GOLD analysis project Ga0129324, IMG submission 96879) | Freshwater to marine salinity gradient microbial communities from Chesapeake Bay, USA - CPBay_Spr_15_0.2_DNA | ecosystem: Environmental > Aquatic > Marine > Coastal | place: USA: Chesapeake Bay... | reverse complement strand
GAATAGCCATACTCATTCCGTTTCCACATAAAGGATGGATCATGCCGGCAGCATCTCCAGACATGAGTAAATGGTTCTCTATTGGGCTTTTAGTTTCAAAAGAAATTTGACTTATGGTTAAAGGCTTCTCAAATAAAGCCTCTGAATTTTGAAATATGGCTTTTAAATAGGTGTTTTTAAAGACCACTTGTTCCTGAAAATCATCCACATTTTTATATTTTTTAAAGGACTTAAAGCTAGTAATATAACACAGGTTCACTCTGTCATTTTCAACTTTTGAAACCCCACAATAACCCCCATTAAAATTGTGCAATGCCACCAAATCTTCCCTAAAATGACCTTTTACATGGGTTTTTACTGCGAGATACTGAGATTTTTTTTGAATAAACTTCCGCTGCATTTTTACATCCAATAATGAACGTTTACCAAATGCACCAATGGCTACTTTTGCTGTAAAATATTGATTTTCCTTCGTTTCAATGATAAATTCATCCTTTATAAAATTTACATTGACAACGGTGTCTTGTATAATGGAAACCCCATTTTCTTTCGCTTTTTCAGCTAAGATAAAGTCTAGTTGATAGCGAGAAATACCAAAACCTCCTAAGGGTAACGAGGCAGAAATAAGCTTGCTCTTTGCAGTAGATAATTGAAAATTTTTAATGGATACAGCACCAAAATCAAAAGGGTCAATACCCAAAAAGTTTAAATAGGGCAGAATTTCATTGGAAATATATTCGCCACAAACCTTGTGCTTCGGATAGCTGTTTTTTTCAATAAGAACAACATTTTTTCCATGCTTGGATAGGTGAATCGCATTGCACAAACCCGCTAAGCCTCCACCAACTATAATAACATCTATATTTCTGGTGGATTCTTTCATTTTTTATTCTATTAAATCCGCTAATTCTTTACCGACTAAACTTCCGATGGCAACTCCCATACCTCCCAATCGAACTCCGCAAAAAACTCGAGAAGACAGTGCTTTAACAATGGTATTTTTTTGACTGCCAACCCCCATGATACCGCTCCAACGTCTTTCTATTTCGAAATCAGCATTCGGTAGAATTACTGTTTTGAGTAATTCCTCCAAACGTTTTTGTATCAATGCAGTTTGACCAAACTCTGTCGTTTCTTCTGCTTTAAAATCTAAATTTCTACCGCCTCCTAATAAGATTCTATCATCTATATTTCTAAAATAGTAATAGCCCTTATCTAGATGAAAAGTCCCTTTTATTTGTAGGTGTTTAATTGGTTTGGTTACTAAAACTTGGGCTCTCGCAGGAACCACGTTTTCTTGAATGAGTTGCTGAGCAAAACCATTGGTACTTATGCATAGATTTTGCGTTGTAAAACTCAGTTCTTTGGTCTGAATTTCAACTTGAGATCCTTGATCCTCAAAACCTAAAACCTCTATATTATTTATTATTTGTATACCCGCTTTCGCAGCTTTTTTTAATAAGGCAATCATCATCTTGCCCGTGTCTATTTGACCTTCCAATTCATTGACGATATAGTTGTTTTGAATATTCTTAAACTGAAATAAATTGGTGCTCTCAGTAAAAACATCTTGGTTAAATATCGGGTATAATAATTGATTAATAGTGTCCTTTTGAGTCAGACAGCTCTCATAAAATGAGGCATCTTGAAAAAGCTCATAGCCTTTGTTTTGTTGGTAATTAATATTAGAATCTCCTAAGTTTTTTCGCAATAACTGTAAACCATTCCAGCGTTTTTGAACCAATTCAATCACTTCTTGCTCAGTGTGATTTTTAAGATCTTCTATGAGTTCTGACAAACTTCCAAAACAAGCAAATCCAGCATTTTTAGTGCTGGCTCCTTGAGGAAGCATTCCTTTTTCTAAAATTAAAATCTTTGCTTTTGGATGTTTGCTTCGCAAATGCAAGGCGCAGTTTAAACCCACGATCCCACTTCCAATAATGGTAAAATCGACATTAGAAAACCACTCTTTATATTCCCAATAACTAAAATTCATTTAACTCTTTTTCAAAACAAATACTGTTTTCCATTTGTACATAAGGCCCATAATTAGGGGTTTTAACATAATTTGCTGCTTTATAGAGCAGAACAGCCTCTTTTTGTCGTTTTCCCGTCTCAAGAACACATTTTTTATAACCCAGCTCAAAAGACCATCTTTCTAAAGCCTCTAAGATTTTCTTAGCAATCCCTTTTCCTCGATGCTGAGGTAAAACAAACATTCTTTTAACCTCCATGGAGCTACTGTCATATTTTTTTATCGCCCCACAGCCAACCGGAACATCTCCTTCATAAGCAACAACGACCTGATCCAATACAGCAATTCCATTAAACTGATTATAAAACGAATGTTCTTCACCATCCATTACTTTTAAATAGGCATCTAAATCTTTTACCAAGCTAACAAAGGCTTTGTCTTTAGAGTTGGTTCGCTTTATCTGTATCATTAAAAATCAAATTGAAGTTGTACCCAAAAAGGATCTTTCTTTTCGGTATCTAAATTAGCAAAAGAAATGCCTAACAAACGAACAGAATTGGATAATTTTTCTTGAAAGAGCAATTCTTTCACCAAAGGCATAAATTCATCTTGATTTTGCATAAATTCAGCCGCCGTTTTACTTCTGGTTTGCTGGGTAAAATCACTGTATTTGATTTTTAAAGTAATGGTTTTTCCTTTTGTATTTGACGATTGCATTCTTTTTTCAAGCTCCACGCCAATTTTTTCAAGGCGTTCCAATAAGTAAATTTCAGAAGAAATATTTTCATCAAAGGTTCTTTCAGCTGCTATTGATTTCCTAACTCTATCGGGTTTTACCTCACTGTTGTGAATCCCTCTAACAATATGGTAGTAGTGAGCTCCTGACTTTCCAAAAAGACGGGTTAAACTCTCTAAGCTTTGTCCTTTCAAGTCATTCCCAGTAAAAAATCCCAAACTGTGCATTTTTGCTGCAGTTACCTTTCCCACTCCATAAAACTTCTCTACCGGAAGCTTTTCTAAAAAAGAAAGTACCTCTTCTGGATTGATGGTTTTTTGACCGTTAGGTTTATTGATATCAGAGGCTACTTTTGCAATAAATTTATTAATAGAAATACCCGCTGAAGCCCTTAAACCAAGTTTGTCAAATATTTTCTGTCTAATCTCTTGAGCAATTAAACTTGCCGAAGGATTTCCTTTTTTATTATTGGTCACATCTAAATAGGCTTCATCTAAAGACAAAGGCTCTACCAAGTCTGTGTATTCATAAAAAATTTCACGAATCTTTTTCGAAATTTCCTTGTATCTAGAAAATCGAGGAGGAACAAAAACCAATTCGGGACATAGTTGTTTGGCAACAACACCACTCATAGCAGAACACACCCCAAATTTTCGAGCTTCATAGCTTGCCGCAGAAATAACACCTCTAATTTCATTGCCACCAACAGCCAAAGGCAGTCCCTGAAGCGCGGGATTGTCTAATTGCTCTACGGAGGCATAAAATGCATCCATGTCTACATGAATAATTTTCCGAAAAGGAGGGCTTAATTTCATTAACCAAAAATAATGAATCTATATCAATGGCTTAGAAACGAGATTGACAATCTGATCGCCTTTTCTAGAGCAGTTGATACATGGCTTTTTTCCCAGGGATGAGAAGTATTAAAAACATGGTTGGCAGTATCTATAATTTCAAGTTGACTTTCCGAATTCCAGGAATGAAGCCGTTCTCCTTCTTCAATTAAAACAGAAGTGTCTTGATTTCCGTGAAGAATGAGGTAGGGGATTTTTAAATTAGAAACCGCTCTTTTTATGTTTAGTCGTGTTTGATTTTCTAAAAAATCTTCATAAAACTGGTAAAAATGAGGTATTTGTTGCTTAGTTCTTCCGTTCAAAACATATTTTACTCCTTCTTTTTTCCATTGATCTAAGTCTCCAATGGTTGCGGTTCGTTTTCCAAAGTCGCAGACCCCAGCCAGTGAAATTAGCTTTTTAACCCGTACATCTTCCTCGGCCTTTATGGCAACTATTCCACCACCTCTGCTATGTCCCATAAGAGAAACATCTTGCAAATTAACCTCTTGCTGTAGCGAGGGTTCTGTAAAAACCCAATCCAAAACCGCCTTTAAATCATCGAGTTCTTTTGAATAATTATTGTTTCCAAAAGCCACTAAATCTGGAAAGTCAATCGGTTGTTCAACCGTTCCTCCATTGTGTGAAAAGTTAAATTTTACAAAGAAAAAACCTGCTTCTTTGAACATTTCTGCCATCATATCCCAAGCTCCCCAATCTTTAAATCCTTTATAACCATGGCAAAAAATTAGTACTGGTTTTGCTTGACTATTTTGCTTTGCAAAAACATCCAAAACAATGGGTTTTTGATTCGGGCCTTCAATTACGATGTTTTTTAGCTTTTTCATTTTTTAAAAATAAAAAAAAGCGCATCAAATTGATGCGCTTTTTAAACTTTTTTATAAGGAGTTATTAAACTGCTCCTTGATCTAACATGGCATCAGCCACCTTCACAAATCCGGCAATGTTTGCACCTTTTACATAATCTACATAACCACTTCCTTGTGCTCCATATGTTACACAAGCTTCGTGAATACTGTTCATGATTCCATGTAATTTAGCATCAACTTCTTCTCTAGTCCAGCTTAAACGCAAAGAGTTTTGGCTCATTTCTAAACCAGAGGTTGCAACACCTCCAGCGTTCGATGCTTTTCCTGGAGCAAATAAAATTTTTGCTTTTTGAAAAACTTCAACAGCCTCTGGAGTCGATGGCATGTTGGCTCCTTCCGAAACACAAACACATCCATTTGCAACTAAGGTTTTAGCTTCGTCACCGTTCAATTCATTTTGAGTTGCACATGGCAAAGCTACATCACATTTTACTGACCAAGGTCTATCTCCTGCTACAAATTTAGCAGATGGGTATTTGCTTACATAATCACTAATTCTTCCACGACGAACATTTTTAATTTCCATCACAAAAGCAAGTTTTTCTGCAGTAATTCCATCAGCATCATAAATATATCCTGATGAATCTGACATCGTAACAACTTTTGCTCCAAACTCAGTCGCTTTTTCGGCAGCATACTGTGCTACGTTTCCTGATCCAGAAATAACAACTGTTTTTCCTTCAAAAGAATCACCTTTTGTATGCAACATATTTTGAGCAAAGTATACGTTTCCATATCCAGTTGCTTCTGGTCTAATTAATGAACCTCCCCAAGAAGCACCTTTACCGGTTAATACTCCAGTAAATTCATTTCTAAGGCGTTTGTATTGACCAAACATATATCCAATTTCTCTACCTCCAACACCTATATCTCCTGCAGGAACGTCTGTATTTGCTCCAATATGACGAGACAATTCTGTCATAAAAGATTGACAAAATTTCATTACCTCATTGTCTGATTTTCCTTTTGGATCAAAATCAGACCCTCCTTTTCCTCCACCCATTGGCAAAGTTGTAAGCGAGTTTTTAAAGACCTGCTCAAAACCTAAAAATTTTAAAATTGATAAGTTAACTGAAGGATGAAAACGAAGACCTCCTTTGTATGGGCCGATAGCAGAATTAAATTCTACACGGTACCCTCGGTTCACCTGAATTTCACCACTATCATCTAACCAAGGAACTCTAAACAATAATGTTCTTTCTGGTTCAACCATTCTCTCTAACAATTTCTTCCCTTGATATTTTGGGTTGTTTTCTATAAATGGAATTACAGTTTCTGCAACTTCATGTACTGCTTGCATAAACTCTGGTTCATTTGAATTACGTTGTTTAACGTAATCCATAAAAGCATTTATTTTAGATTCCATAATTTAAATCTATTTTTTAGATGTTAATATTTTATGTTTGAATAACGGCGCAAAGATAACTATTTTTAAAATCTATCATTTTAAAAAACACGTTTATTTTCAATTCACTAAGATTTTCTCAATCGATTTCGTAAACAGCCAAGCACTGCCTTTAGAACTCTTAAAAAATCCTAGGTAAAAATTGATTTAAAAGTCCTAAATTTGCCCTTTAATTATTGATAACAGACCATGTTAGACAAAGTAAAAGAACTGATTGGTGAAGTTGAGGCTTTTAAAGCAAGCTCAAAAGAGGAAATCGAGGCGTTTAGAATTAAGTATTTAGGAAGCAAAGGCTTATTAAAAGAGCTTTTTGCTGAATTTAAAAATGTGGATGCTTCGCTTCGAAAAGATTTTGGACAGGCGTTAAACAATTTAAAAAATGCTTCAGAAAATAAGGTAGCCACTTTGCAAGAGGCCCTAGATAACACGATTGGAGAAAAAACCTTTTATGGTGATTTAACGCGCCCACATGAGCCTATAGAATTGGGTTCACGTCATCCAATTTCCATTGTTAAGAATCAAATTATAGAGGTCTTTAATCGAATTGGTTTTACCGTATCAGAAGGTCCAGAAATCGAAGATGATTGGCACAATTTTACCGCCTTAAACTTGCCTGAATACCACCCGGCAAGAGACATGCAGGATACTTTCTTTATCGAGAAAAATCCAGACACTTTACTAAGAACACATACTTCTTCAGTTCAAGTGCGCTATATGGAAAACAACAAGCCTCCTATTAGAACCATTTCTCCAGGAAGGGTATTTAGAAATGAAGATATTTCTGCGAGAGCACATTGTATCTTTCATCAAGTAGAAGGATTGTATATAGACACCGATGTTTCTTTTGCTGATTTAAAACAGACACTTTTGTATTTCACCAAAGAAATGTTCGGAAAGTCAAAAATTCGCTTACGTCCATCTTATTTCCCTTTTACTGAGCCAAGTGCAGAAGTAGATATTTATTGGGGTTTAGAAACAGAAATAGATTATAGAATTACCAAAGGTACCGGTTGGTTAGAAATTATGGGCTGTGGAATGGTAGATCCTAATGTATTAAGAAACGCAAATATAGACCCAACAAAATACTCTGGTTATGCCTTTGGAATGGGTATAGAACGCATAGCTATGTTGTTGTATCAAATTCCTGACATTCGTATGTTCTATGAAAATGATGTACGTTTCTTAGATCAGTTTAAGTCGGTAATCTAAAAATCTGTCATTGCGAATTTACGAAGCAATCTTTTTTTTTAGCAGATTACTTGGTCATTCTTCCTCGTAATGACGATCTTAAAACAAATTCAGCAGAAATGAAAAAAGACATTCAAATTCCCGAAGTATCTAATGTGGAGATTGCTGTAGTTTATGAATACAATGATTTGTATAAAACAGACGATTGGAATATTTATATCATCAATAAAAAAGCAGTTGATTTAGAAATGATCGTGATCGTTTCTCAAGGGTTTTCTGAGAAAAAAACCACCTCTTTACTCCGTAAAAAAATTGATCGTTTGCCCGCAAACTCATTTGCAAAAGTAGAATACATCCAACCAGAACTCTTTGCTTTAAACAATCGTTTTCAAGTCTCTTTCTTTGAGGGAAATACCTTATGTGATAAAACTTTTGTGTTTGAAAAAGACACTGTAAAAGAAGGTGCACTGCGCATGATTCCCGAACTAAATAAACGAGGTATTTTAGCTAATTAATAGTCTAAATTGTTTCTCATAACTGAATGCTAACTGTCTCGTTTTGCTTTAGCTTGGTCTCTAAAAAGGCCTTGTTTTTGTTAAACACTTTTACCGACAACAGATCCTTCTCTCTTTTTATGGCAATATCAAAGGTTTGATTAAAGGCTTTAATATTTCTTAAAGCCATTGTATTCCAACCTTCAGGAAGCTTAGGAGCTAATAAAAAGGTATTAAATCCTGTTGGACGCATGCCAAAAACTCCTTCGGTAATGACCCTACAATACAAGGCGCTCTCTGCAGATAAATGTCGTTGATTTCCTTCTGGATACGCCTCTACAGCATCGGGCACATGCTCTCCAAGCAAGCGTCTATTTGAGTACTTAATTAAAAAAGGCATGGCTTTCGCAGTCTCTCCTGTGGCAAAAACACCACGCAGGCCATATAAGGTTGCTCGATCCCAAAAAGTGGTGCTGCCTGCAGCAGAAGCCAGTCCGTCTGCAGTCCACAACTTGTCAGAAAATAAAGCATCTATAGTTCCTGCGCTTCTATCAAAAATACCCACGGTAAGTGGTGTGCAAATCCAGGCACGCAAAACATCATTCCCTTCATAATATCGGTAGGTTTTATAACCAGATACCGTGGCGCCAAAATACCTTTCGATTGACTTTTTTATTTGCTGAGCTTCTTGCAAATATTCATTTGTTTGGGCAGAAGAAATATGCAGCGCTTCGCCCATATAGGATGCAGACAACAGTGCATCATAATGCAAGGAAGAAGTGTTTAAATTGGCTTTCCCGGCAGGAAATCGCCCTTCTAATTCATCACTATCAGAACTTATAACGCCGTCCTTATTTAATTTTCGTTTAGAATATTCTAGACACCATTCTATAAGTGGCCATAGCTCTTTTGCTGTATCTAAATCTCCATAGGTTAGTGCAAAACGCGAAGCTCCATAAGCGATCATTGCCATGTCTCCGCGGTCTCCAGCCCCATTCCAAAAGTCCAGTCCTTCTGCAATGATAGAACTTGGTATTGGTTTAAACTCTGCGTTGATATATTTTGCAAAATGCCGAAATGAATTGATGGCCGACTCATTTCCTGCTAAATTCCCTAAAAAAGGAAAGAAAGGATTGGCATATTCTGCCTGATCATTCGCCCATATGGCTGCATAATATCTACCTCCTCCTGGAGCATGCATTAGCCCTCCTCTAGTATCAAAAATGCTTTCTACTGCTCTCAGCTTAGCAAAGGCAAAAGCACGATTTAAGCTTGGGTTAGGAGACTCAAAAACTAGGTTTGAAAAAGTATCCTCAATTAATTTTTTTCTCTTTTTTAATTCAAAATCAGGAGAAACATAGTTTCCTTTGTCTGTAGCCAAGTTCCCCGAATATACCAAAGCGTAATTCATAGATTGTCCTGGCTGCAAGGTAAATCGGCCTTTTTTAGTGGCTTTTACTCGAATTTTATAGGCGCCATAAAGCCCTTTTTTAGCAGGATTTACAAAGGTTGAGTCTATTGCTGGTAGCTCCATTTCAACAGCTTTTTTTGAATTGTTTTTAATGGAAACTTTATCAAAAAACATGGCCTTTGTTGTGGATGGATATAGCTGGTGATTGATCTCAATTCCCACAGCTAATTTAGATTGATAGGCAAGAATTCCTTTAATATGAAATTCATTAGGAGCTTCAATTACTTTTTTACCATTGATATAAATTTGGCCCAATCCATTAGAATCAAATTCATGCAATAAACTAGCGTGCGTATCATTCGGAAGGGTTCGAAGCATTGGAAAAACCAATTGAACACGCTGCTTTAACTCTCCTTTGTTCAGGCCATAATGAACAATAGCAGACATTAAAAAGCCACTCATTTCAATATGATCCATGTGCGTATCACTAGGTCTTGTTTTCCAAACGATACCACCATCATCAGTTAATTGCCACCTTGTGGTGTCCTGTGCCTAAATTTGGGCACAAAAGAGTACTGAAATTAAAACAATAGTAATCCGAAAAAATAAGTTCATTGCGAGCCTGGTTTAACAGTTATCGTTTTGGAAGCGCCACTCGAGTTGGAGTGTCTTCTCCACTAATAATAGTTTTACTGCTAATGGCAATTGACTTGATAATTTCGGCCATATTAATCATGTCTAAGGTGCCTATTTCATCACTTTGCTTGTGATAATTTGGCTCATTATTAGGGGCCTCATCCATCTTAGAGGTGGAAATGGTATGCGCAGGAACACCTAGCTCTGCTAGAGTTGCGTTATCACTTCTGTAAAATAAATTTTGTTTTGGATATGGATCTGGCTCAAAATGAAACTTTGATCCGCTTAAGTTTTTTTGTAATATTTTGCCCATATCGCTTCTCTCAAAACCTGTAATATAGGCGCTATTGGCTCCCCATTTGCTATCAGTACCAATCATTTCTATATTAAACATGGCCATCACCTTATCTGGGTTCAGTTGTTTACTAAAATAACGACTTCCAAAACCTCCAACTTCTTCTGCTGTAAAAGCAACAAAAATAAGAGTGCGTTCATTGTTTTTTATCTTGCTAAAGTATTTTCCCAACATCATAACAGCAGTCGTTCCTGCCGCATCATCATTGGCTCCATTATATATACTATCATTTTTTTCGTCGGGTTTTCCAATACCTAAATGATCATAATGGGCGCTAAAGACCACGTATTCATCTTTCTTGCTTTTGCCTGGAATTACACCAACAACATTCTTTAATTTCTGCTCCTCAATTTTATTTTTAACCTCTAAGTTTATCTTTGACGGGTTGGTATTGTCTGTCAAAATAAATATTTGAGAATAATCCGATGGAAACTTTGCACGACCAATTAGTCCTGACATTCTTTTAAAGTTGTTGGCATGTGCCTTATCAATTAACACTACGACATTTTTTTGTTCACTTAATAAAGGAAATACAGTTCTAAAAAGATTGTCCTCTTTTTTAATCTGCATTACCGTAAAATCAGTCAGTGTTTCAGTCTTTAATTCAGTAGAACTAGTATTGACAGCAACATTTGTTAAGTTTAATTCTTCATTGTCCAATCTTCCCAAAATCTCTTCTGTACTTGCTTTAACCATGGTGATGTGTTGGAAATAAGAGGTATTGTCTCCAAAGAATTCCAAATTACTATCTTTAAAATCAGCAGCGATAAAATCTGCTGCCTTATCAATCCCAGGGCTAAAAGTTCTTCTACCCTCCATGGCATCGGAAGAAAGGGTTTTTTCTATTCGCTCTACTTCTTTTGCATTGATAATACTATCTATATTTTCTGTACAAGAATAAAAACTAGTACAAACTGCTATTGCTAATAAAAATGTTTTTTTCATTGGGTTACTTTTTATGCCTTTTGGCGTAATGATTAATTGATGGTTGAGTAAAGGTAATAAAATACCTGAAAATTAGGTGAAACGAAAACTCTATGTGTTCTTAAAACATAAATCCGATGATTAAGTACAAAATTGTTGTAATAAGCCCTCCAACTATTGCATAGGGTAATTGGGTCTTTACGTGATCTATATGATCGCTGGCAGAAGCCATAGATGAGATAATTGACGTGTCGGATATGGGTGAACAGTGGTCTCCAAAAATCCCGCCCCCTAAGGTGGCTGCAACCAAAATTGTTAGGTCTGCTCCATGAATAGTTGCCATAGGAACTGAAATGGCCAACATAATTGCAAAAGTACCCCAAGAGGTTCCTGTAGAAAAAGCAATAAAAGAACTAATGACAAAAATAACAGCAGGAAGCAATTCTGGAGAGAGCCATTCTTTGGTTGCATTGGCTACATAAATTCCCGTTTGTAATTCTTTACAGGCATCCCCAATCGCAAAAGCCAATAACATTAACAATGCTAGGGGCATTAATTCACTAATTCCTTTTAAGGTTAATTCAACAGCTTCTTTGGGTTTCATGATTCCTTGAATGAAGTACATGATCATTGCAACTAAAATAGAAGCAATGACAGCATATAAAACAGAAGAAGATCCAGAGCCGTTTCCGATAGCCTGCGAAACATGATCTAAAAAAGAGGTGGATGTTTTTACACTTTCCCAACCTGTATAAATTAAATTGATAGGCATCATAAAAACCATGACTCCTAAAGGTACAATCATATTATAGGCCTTAGCTTTGATGCCCTCTTTAGGCGGAAAAGAAGTAACTGCATCTGACACCATAGGGGTTGATCCTTCGTTCATTAAAAGCCCTGTTTTTAAAATTCTTTCTTCGGCTCTTTTCATAGGTCCCCAATCCTTTCTTGTAAAAATTACCACAAAAACCATGGCAATGGCAATTAGAGGATAAAAATTGTATTTGATAGAACTCATCATTACAGAAAAAGGCTTCTCTATACCTTGGGTCAGTAATAAGCCCATGATAAAGGCTCCCCAAGCATTGAAAGGAATTAAAATTGATGATGGAGCCGAACTGGAGTCAGCGATATACGCAAGCTTTTCTCTTGGAATTTTTAATTTGTCAAAAACAGGCCTGTACAAAGTCCCGACTGTTAATGAACTAATACTCGTTTCTACAAAAAGCAAAAGTCCTGTAAGGGTTGCTAATACTTGAACCATCACTCTGCTATAGCCTGCTTTCTTGTTTTCAATTTTAACAATTAACTTGTTTAAAATGTTTATAAACCCTTCTACACCTCTTGAAAACTGTATGAAAATTAACAAAGCTCCTACCAAAGCACTAAACATAATGGTCCGTGTATTTCCTTCTGATTTAAACACGTTTACCATAGCTTCTATCATGGCCAAGGTTCCGTCTAAAGGATTCCATCCTTTTATAATTAGCCAAGAAAACCAAATTCCAAACAATAAGGCGATATACACTTGTTTGGTTCTTAGAGCCAAAATAATGGCAATGATCGGTGGTAAAACCGAAAGAAATCCGTAATCCATATATTCTTTGTTTATGCTCTAAAGGTAAGAATTTAAAGAGAACTTAAAAGTGTCATTAAACTTGATTAATTAACGCTAATGAAACCTTGGGCTTTGCAATTTTTTGTAAATTGCTTAAGTATACGTATAAGCATTATGTCAAACTCATATATTATCGCTTTAGATCAGGGAACCACAAGTTCTAGAGCTGTGCTTATCAATGCAAAAGGAGATCTTATTGCTATAGAACAACAAGAGTTTACCCAATATTATCCGCAAACAGATTGGGTAGAACACGATCCATTAGAAATTTTGGAAAGCCAATTACTCACCTTTCAAAATCTACTTAAAAAAACGGGGGTTGCAGCTTCAGAAATTATTGCTATCGGTATTGCCAATCAAAGAGAAACCACCGTTGTTTGGAACAAACACACCGGAAAACCCATCTATAATGCCATTGTTTGGCAAGATAAAAGAACTGCAAATATTTGTGAAGATTTAATTGATAAAGGACTCGAGGAACATATTAGAAGGACTACGGGGTTGGTTGTAGATGCTTATTTTTCGGCAACAAAAATTCACTGGATTTTAAATCATGTTCCAGGAGCAAAACAAGCAGCAGAAAAAGGAGATTTGCTCTTTGGAACCATAGATACTTGGTTGTTATGGAATTTTACCAAAGGTAAAGTACATGCAACAGACTATAGCAATGCTTCCAGAACACTTCTGTATGACATTCAAAACTTGTGTTGGGATCCAGCATTGCTTCAGGCTTTGGATATTCCTGCATCCATGTTGCCAAAAGTGAATCCTTCATCGCATCTTTTCGGTAATTTCGAAATAGATGAGCTATCAATTCCAATCACAGGAATTGCCGGTGATCAGCAAGCGGCGCTCTTTGGACAAGCTTGTTTTAAAAAAGGAGGGGCAAAGAACACCTATGGGACCGGTTGTTTTATGCTCATGAATGTGGGGACAAATATTCAATTTTCTAAAAATGGTTTACTAACCACCATTGCTTGGGGAATCGATAATAAAATTTATTATGCATTAGAGGGTAGTGTTTTTATCGCAGGATCTGCAATTCAATGGCTTCGCGACGGACTTAAAATTATTGATTCCGCAGAAGAAAGTGAATTTTTTTCCAATAAGGTTACGGAAGAAAACCCAGTAGTAGTAGTACCTGCCTTTGCTGGCCTTGGGGCTCCTTATTGGGACATGTATGCACGAGGCGCCATTTTTGGATTGACTAGGGACACCGGAAAAAACCATTTAATTAAAGCGACGCTTCAGTCCTTGGCCTATCAAACTAAAGATGTGTTGCTCGCCATGCAAGAAGATGCAGAGATCCCAATTAGCACCCTAAAAGTTGATGGAGGTGCCTCGGCCAACAATTTGTTGATGCAGTTTCAAGCAGACCTATTAAACACACTCGTGGAACGTCCAAAAATTACAGAAACAACGGCAATGGGCGCTGCTTATTTAGCGGGAATATATGTGGGTTTATGGAAGCAAGAAGACATTTTGTTTCACCGAAAAATTGAAAAGGAATTTAGTCCAGAGTTTTCTGAAGAAAAAAGAGAGCGTCTTTATAAAAAATGGAAAAAAGCGGTAGAACGCACTAAAAACTGGATTGACTAATTATAGTAATATGGCAAAATTTTATGACTCAATTACCTCTAGACTTCAGTCTTTCATAGAGGCACAAAAAATCTTTTTCGTGGCAACAGCTCCGAAAAATGGACGTATTAATTTATCTCCGAAAGGAATGGATTCCTTTCGGATTTTAAACTCAAACAGGGTTTTATGGCTCAATGTTACAGGCAGTGGTAATGAAACCGCGGCTCATTTACTAGAGAACAATCGAATTACGCTGATGTTTTGCTCTTTTGAAGGGGCTCCAAACATTCTTCGCCTTTATGGAAAAGGCAAAGAAATAAAACCAAAAGACCCTAATTGGAATGAGGTGATTGGATTGTTTACTGAAACTCCTGGCACCAGACAAATTTTTGATATCCAAATAGAAAGTGCACAAACTTCCTGTGGTATGTCCATTCCTTTTTATGAATATCAAGGAGAGCGTGAAGAGCTAAATAATTGGGCTTTAGAAAAAGGAGAGGACGGAATTCAACAATATTGGAAAGATAAAAATCAAACGAGTATTGATGGTCTCGCAACCCATCTTTTAGACACAAACGAATCATAAACTATAAAATAAATGAACAACTTCTCATTTTTTAACAGACAAGAAATCCTTAATTCCCTTAAAAATACACCCTTTGATTTGTTGGTGGTTGGCGGCGGAATTACCGGTGCAGGAATTGCCCTAGATGCCGCTTCGAGAGGAATGAAAGTTGCTCTGATAGAAAAAAATGATTTTGCCTCTGGAACCAGCAGCAAATCTACAAAGTTGATTCATGGAGGTCTACGATATTTAAAGCAATTTGATTTTTGGCTCGTTAAAGAAGTAGGAACTGAACGTGCCATTGTACATAAACTAGCTCCTCATTTAGTTCTTCCAGAAAAAATGATTTTACCCTTAATTGAAGGAGGGTCTTATGGGTCATGGCTTACTTCCATTGGGCTTAAAATCTATGATATTTTGGCACATGTCGAAGGTGATGACAAACGAAAAATGCTGACTAAAAAAGAAGCATTAGAAAAAGAGCCTTTGTTGCCTGATGCAATATTAAAAGGGGCAGGGTATTATGCTGAATACAGAACCGATGATGCACGATTAACATTAGAGGTTTTAAAAACGGCTTTAGATTACAATGCTAAAATCATAAACTATGCAGGCCTTACTGATTTTATCTATAAAGAAAATACCGTTGCTGGAGCACAAGTCCAGGATGTCATTACTGGAGAAAAATTTGAAATAAACGCAGCTTATGTGGTGAATGCTTGCGGTCCATGGGTAGATGAGTTAAGACAAATAAACCACTCAAAGACAGGAAAGCGACTTCATTTAACAAAGGGAGTACATTTGGTGGTTGCGCATGAAAAATTTCCGGTGCAACAATCTGTATATTTTGATATTCCTGATGGTAGAATGATGTTTGCAATTCCCCGTGGAAAAATCACTTATTTTGGAACAACCGACACTAATTATCAACAAGACAAAGATGATGTTTCTGTAAATTTAGTAGATGCAACCTACTTAATTGAAGCGGTAAACAATATGTTTCCATCGGTTCACTTGGTTCTTCAAGACATACAATCTTCTTGGGCGGGTTTAAGGCCTTTGATCCATGAAGAGGGGAAATCTGCTTCTGAATTGTCTCGGAAAGATGAAATTTTTGTATCAGATTCAGAATTAATCTCAATTGCAGGAGGAAAATTAACTGGCTATCGGAAAATGGCGGAAAGAGTGGTGGATTTAGTGGCAAAAAAAGCAGAGAGAAAATACAATCTTAAATTTGGAAAAATACAAACAGAAGAAATTGTTTTAAAAGGAGGGGATTTTAAAAACTATAAAGCTGTTAAAGCCTATGTTGATCAGCTTTATAATCAGCTCAAAAGTGAAGGGTTTACAAAACAAGATGCCAACTATTTGGTTCACAATTATGGCAATCAAACAGAAGAAATCTTAAAAAAACATTCCCAAAACGATCAGAAAGATCGAGAAATTTCGTTGCTTGAAGCCGAATTGAGTTTTAGTCTTAAAAATGAAATGTGCTGTACACCTTCAGATTTCTTTATGCGAAGAACCGGGCGAATGTATTTTGACAAACTCAGCATTGAAACCCATAAAAGCTTTGTTTTGGAGTTTTTTAAGAGCTATTTTTCTTGGGATCAAAAGACTCTAAAAATACATCGAGAAGCTTTGGAAAAAAACCTCAGCGAAACCATCCATTTTCTTTCTTAGTTAGTCATCTTTTTCATGATCTTCAAAATCTTTGGTTAAATCTAAAGATCGGAAAGATGGAGATACAATTCCAGTAGTAACTACTGTAATTAAAGTCATGGTTCCTCCAAAAACAACAGCTGTAACTGTACCCATTAATTTGGCGGTTAAACCACTCTCGAAAGCACCAAGCTCATTAGAAGAACCCACAAAAATTGAGTTTACAGAAGCTACACGGCCCCTCATATGATCTGGTGTTTTAAGCTGAAGGATGGTTTGTCTTATGACCATAGAAACTCCATCTGTTACTCCGCTAAAGAATAAAGCAAGCAAAGAAACCCAAAAAATCGAAGAAAGACCAAACACAATAATACTAAGACCGAAACCAAATATGGCCACTAACAACTTCATTCCTGCGTTTTTGCTAATGGGGATGTATGCTGTAATTAACATCGTAATCAAAGCGCCGATTGCTGGAGCAGCTCTTAAGGCCCCAAAGCCTTCTGGACCCACCTTTAAAATATCTTGAGCAAAAATTGGCAATAAAGCGACAGCTCCTCCAAAGAGTACGGAAACCATATCAAGGGTAATCGCTCCTAAAATTGCTTTTGTCTTAAAAACGAATCGGATCCCGTCTTTTAAACTTTCTAGAATTGGTTCGCCCACCTTTGGATTTAATATGGGCTTTTTTGAAATCTTAAAAACCAAAAGCAAGGAAATAAAAATTAGCGAAAAAACAATACACAGCGACCAATGAACTCCTAACATCGCGATTGAAAATCCT
>Ga0129324_10001201_pt1 | contig 17079 bp, 18 predicted proteins | sample CPBDNA_7_FD_96879 | JGI IMG/M metagenome (GOLD analysis project Ga0129324, IMG submission 96879) | Freshwater to marine salinity gradient microbial communities from Chesapeake Bay, USA - CPBay_Spr_15_0.2_DNA | ecosystem: Environmental > Aquatic > Marine > Coastal | place: USA: Chesapeake Bay... | reverse complement strand
CTTAGCGTCGACAAAGGGATGACCATCTTTATCCCCCCCAACCCAAGTTCTAAAATGGGCGACAACACCTCTTTGGTGAAGTTTCACTTGCTCAAGAAGGATCTTAGGATCTAAAACTGTTGAATATATTTGATGAGCTTCATCTTCCACACGAGGTTGAGTGACCTTTGCCATGCTAGTTTTTAATAGAATCTTAAAGAGGTGTTTTAGCCTTTCAACTTCTCTCTCCCTAGAACGTGTATCAATATGAATATTTAATAAAATCTTCTCTATTATTTTAAATAACTCAAGAGACTTAGGAGAACGGGCCTCTGTAGGGTGAGCAGTAAAGACATAAATAATGGCATAGGGAGAATCCTCTTCTATCCTATCCCCTTCTCTCTCCTCAAGCCTGTGCTTACGATAGACTGCTTCACATCTGTTTATCAGTTCCAAATAAGAAGACAGAATATGCGCCATTATATAAAGTTCATCATCTGTTAACTTTTTTAAGTTTGAATGTTCCTTTTTTAAAACTTCATAAGTTTCAAGATGGTTAAGCCTTCTTGTGCCTTTCATTTTCACACGAATACTTTCAATTCGATTAAAAACTTTTTTGCCATAAACCTTCTCAATACTTTTCCCGTAAACATCGGAGGCTAATCTAATGAGTGATTTTAGGTTAGTTGGGAGATAAACTTCATTTTTCTTTGTTGAACTCACCGACATAATTTAAACCCTGATAAATCAATAACTACTTTTAGAACTATGATTATGGAGCATACATAATTTAATTTATATATGTCTTCGCTAATTTTTGAAATATTTTGATAGACAGTTCCCCTAAGGTTATTTAGTTGGTATCTAACCCTGGGAGAAGGCAAGCTTTTTAGTAGGGTAATGAGGCTCATATTCTAACTTGCTAAGCCTAGAAAAAGCTTAGTCGACATTAAAGCCTTAATCATTGGTTTTTCAACTTATGTCTCAGCAATTCTTCTCTGAACAATTCAATTTAACAATTGATGTTATGATTAATGAAGAAAGCTTCATTTACTTAAATTGAATCTCTACAGTCTTTGTTCTAATATATTTTCATGAACAAATCCATACATAGAATTTTTCTTCATATAGGGCCAGGCGGTCATCCCCAAGTCGATGAAAAATTACTTGGACACAATTTATTTGATTTTTGGCAACAGCCTTTTTATGAAGGGGACGGAAGATACCTTCCATTTCTTATTGAAGAAACTAAGAAGAAAATTGAATACGAACTTGAAAAAAATGAATGCGTAGAAGTTATAGCTCATAGTTTTGGAGCTTTTCTATTGAATCAGCAGCCTCAAAGACTAATAAAAGAGATTAAACATGTTAGCTTTATTGCCCCCACCTTTAATTTTTTTCACTCATTAACAAACCTATTTGATTATGGGCTAAAACTCCATGGTAAAACTGCTCTTGAAAATCAACTCAGAAGCTTGAAGATGAACCCTTGTTCACAAGACTTCTGGTCCTTCTTTGGAGAATTTACCAAGTTCTACCCGGATTATTTAAAACTCTATTTTTATAAAGGTGATACTTACGAAAGATATAGGAAAATAGCAGACGAACTCCCTGATTTTAATGAAACCTCACTAATCAATGGGATAACAGAGTTGGTGGATGAATTCAATATCCAGCCTCCTATTATCAAAGAATATAATCATGTAACCCTCTACCTAGGTAAGAGTGACCCACTTATCCCCATGGAAGATCAGACATTTCTTCAGTCCTATTTTTTAAGTAGAGATTATGGAAGCAATGCAAATATACACTACTTAGAAGCAGGTCATTTTCCCCACTTAGAGACATCGATCAATTTTTAAATTCTTCAATACTTAACTCTAACGTCATAAGATCAATTTTAATAAACTGGGGCATGACAGGAGTTTTTGGTAATTCTGTTCCTAGGATATTACAGCCAAGAAAGTCACAAAGAATTCTTGAGAGAACAATTGTATGGCCTAGAAGGCAAGATGGTCCAAAAATAGGGACACCGTCCCTAAGCGCCACTTCTTTATATTGTTCCAGATCCTCATCCTTCATATAGGATGGTTTTATAGACATAAAACTTTTAACAATTTTATCTAGCTTTTCTTTCGGCAATTCATTTTTCTTAACATTTAGAAAATCTTCAAACGTGAAATCTGTTCCTTCAAATTTATAAAAGTGAACTCCCATTCCGATAACATAAGCACTATAGATTGGGATTTGTTTTTCACGACAAGCTCTATGTAAAACCTGATGAGCTTCAATAGGAAATACATCAATTTCATCCACAATAAAGTCACATCCTTCAATAAATTTATAAACATTTTTTGAAGTAACCCCTTCGCTGAAAGATGAAATTTTCAAATTTGGATCAATATTCTTAATTTCTTCCAGAGATGCATCGATTTTCTTAACACCTACGGTTTTTAGATTAGCAATGACTTGCCGGTTTATATTTGAGACATCAATTGTATCTGAGTCTGCCAGGTGTAAACTCCCTACACCTAACCGCGCTAAATACTCAGCTATATTTGAACCAATACCACCAAGCCCGGCAACCCCTACCCTTAGCCGCTTTATATCATCCTGGCCTTCTTTATCACCTATAAAGAAGTGATTTCTTTGCGTTCTCTCATGGTAACTCTCTTCAATTAAACGATTTTTAAATTTTTGAGCTGTCATCTAATCCCTTTATTTTTAAAATTGGCTAAATAGCCCTATCGGAGAAAAATCAATTGACATAAGAAAATTCTATTTGGAATAATACAACAAACAAAAAGGATGGGCCGTGATTCACTCAAGATTAAAGTTTGCTCAAATTTTTAGAACAACTAGGAAGTTATTTAAATATAATCAAAAGGAATTAGCGAATCGTCTTGATATAACTCAAGGGACCATTTCAAAACTAGAAAATGGATCACTCGGTCCCGATACTGTTCTTTGGTATCAGTTTTGTAAGGAGTTTGATCTTGTTGCTGATATCACCTATAAAACAGGATATCTATTCTTCGCTAATAAAATGACATCTACGGGTCTAGAATTTAAAATGGGGCTTTTCTCCCTAGACCGCACTATAAAGGTCAGAGAAATCCTTCCGTTTATTCAATCCTTAGAGGAACTAGGATTAATTGAAGATTTTCACATCCTTCTAAGAGATAGAGGTTTTGATACAGATATGTTGATTATTCCTGAATACTTTGTACCTTTCGACTTAATTTTAGATATTTTCGGCCTTGCAAATGCCCAAAATAAAGATAAAGAATTCATCAGCTCATCTGTAAATCATTACTTAATAGAAAAATTGAATCTAATTAATTACTTAGAACTTAATTTAAAAGACTTCGTTCTTCACCTTAATTCTGAAGAGCCATTTTTTAATATCCAAAAGAAAGATAAGAATATTTTGGTTAATGTAATAAGCGACTTTAGATTTTCTATCGAGGAACAAGACGCTCTTCAAACCTACTTAAACTTTAAGGCGAAGGCTTTAAGTCTGGTTCTAAAAAAGGTTTTTAACTTCAAAGGAATTAAAGTTCTTAAACACGATAATTTTAGTTATCTAATTGGGGTGTGATCGTTGAAGCTCCAAGAAAAATTCTGGTTAAATCTCAATCAAATACAGAACATTTTACTCCTTGATGATGGAAGCTTATGTCGTATTTTAGACATTTCAAAAGAGACTTTTTTAAAAGCTAAATCAAAACAAAGGCCAATTGAACTAGAAAGAATGGATTACCTCTTCGATCGCTTGGGTATTACAATTGACCATTTTATAGAGGAAAATTATGACATCGCTCAGGCCCGAGAAAGATTTATGGGCGAACAATACGCCCTTCCAGCACGCTATTCCTATGCTAAATTTAGTAAGTCAAGAACCATTATAAACTGCTTGAAGTACATTGAATTGAGTTATGGTAGTAATTTTAAAAACTCTATTCTTAGATCATTACAAATTGATCCGCGCTTCTTTGACAACCCTGAAAGACTCATGAATATAAACGTTTTGACTGATTTTTGTGTCCTATTAAATAAACTTGGACTAAATAAGGAAGACTTTGTCGCTATGGGTAAAATGTCCTACATTGTTAACAACGAGGGGCCCTTGGGCGAGCGACTCCGTTCTCATCGGAATGTTAATGAACTCTTTGAAGATATTTGTAGTAATGAAAGCAAGAACTTTGATTTAAATTTTGACTACTATATTACACGTGTCTCTAATGGCTCAATACATGTCGGCTCTCGCCCAACAGAGATGGCACTAGAGTACCTAAACCATGCTGAACTAGGGAGTAATTTCGTCTGTGACACTAAACTTGGTGTCTTCGGATCATTTCCCCAATACTTGGGCTCCAAGGCATCTTACGCTGAAAAAACAAGATGTATGCGAGAAGGTCACTCTTACTACGAATATAAAATAAATTATAGTTCTTAGAAAACCCTAAATTCTATTTGGAATATCCCGATAGACCCTCTAAACAGGGGGTAATATGAATGTTAACAATCTACAAATAGTAGTCTTAGAGGACTTAAAAGACTTTTGGCACATTTCAGAAATCAGAGAGCTTTATTGTGACTTAATGAAGGTAAAGTTTCAGGGTTATGGAACAGTTTATGGAGACAATGTAATCTCTTCTGATAAAGCTGACTTCTTTGGCACTCATCTAATCGTTTGCGAAAAAGGTATTCGCTTAAAACCATTATTTGGATATAAATCAGTCACACTAGAGAAGTGTGAGCAATATCACTTACGTTTTCCGGCACTCTCCCTAGTTTCGTCAGATGGACATGATAAGTGCTTACTTGGGCTACAAGAAATTATCAATACTGCTGTAACTAACAAAGAACAAATATCATTTGATTATTCCTGGGCCCAAGCACCAGAACTCAAGGAAAACAGAACAAAAGAGATGGCGCAGCTTTTTCGTGATTTAATAATGACCCTAGTAATCAGCCACCACCGAGATCATGATATTGCCCATATGATTACCTCTGGCGTGGTTAAAGTTAAAACGGATCGTTTTTTCAAACTTCTTGGATTAAAAACGATTACTTCACACTCCCTATTCTCCCAAAAAGATCTTAATGATGAAATGGTACATATTTTTCACACTAAGAAATATTCGAATCATGCTTACGAAATAGCTAAAAAATATCAACAATTATGGAGTGAACGTACCGAGTACTCAAAAAGTACCGGTCTTCCCATTCGACGCACGGCTGCGTGACCCGCCATTATTCCGATCGGAATATATATATATAAAAGGGGTATACGAAATGCAAAGTAAGCTGAAAGCGAATGACCAAATAATTGGCACAGATATTTTTAACTCTGATGATATTGATTTTTTTGACTCTATGACCGAATTTATCTCTTCTGTTTTGAATTTACCGATCGCAGGAATTTGCTTGGCCCATGACAAACATTTTTCACTTCTTGGACAGAGTGGATTGGAAGGAGTTCAGAAATTTGATAGAGAGGACTCCTTTTGTCATTTTACTCTTAGTCAAAATGAATGCTTTATTGTTGAGGACACCACAGATGATTATAGATTTAAAGATTCAAGCTTGGTAAATACTTTTCCTTTTTTAAAGTTCTATGCCGGAGTTCCTCTTTTTCTGGGATCATCTGGAAGAGTTGGAACTTTATTTGTGGCCAGTCATGAAACAGAGGCCTTTTCACAAGAACAGGAGTATCTGCTTACCACATTCTCAAAACAGGTTCAGTCCAATTTAGTTGATAAAGTTCTAAAGAATACTTTGATAGCAAGAGATGCAAATAATTTAGAAAATTTAAAATTTTTTGTTCATGATTTAAAGAACCCTATTTCAATAATAAAAATTAGCTTGGATCTTTTAAATAAAGAAACACTTGAAAATAGCAAAGAAGATAAAATATTTGAGCGTTGCCAGAGAAACTTAAAAAAAGTTTATTGTATGATTGATGAATTACTCACTTCTAAACCAGTAACCTTACACTCTCTAGAAGCCTGTAGTAGCATTATCAGTATAAAAGATACTATCTCTCAAGCAGTTTTCAATATGCAATACTTAATTACCGAAACTCAGAAAATTAAAACTGATATTAAGGATTGCTCCCTTCATTCGGACAAAGTTCTTTTAGAGAGAATACTTGAAAACCTTATTTCCAATGCAATCAAATACGGAAAAGGCTCTGATATATTAATCGAATCTAAAGTTGCTACAGATCATATTGAAATATCTATTTCCGATGAGGGAATGGGTATAAGAGATGATTACAAAGAGAAGGTTTTTGATTTTGGTTTTAAGAAAGGTTACTCTTCTTTCCCAAGTCACGGAATTGGACTAAATTTTTGTAAGACCACCGCAAATCTAATAGGGGGAGACTTATGCGTTATTGATAATAAACCCGTTGGTGCTACTTTTGTATTAAAAATTCCATTATAGGGAGCAAATGAAGGCTTTATTTCAAGAATCAAGTATCTAGACGGTTAATAATCTCCAGCATCTTCTCATCATCAGCTTCATCGAGTTCCTTATAGTGCTTAAGAAGGTCTCTCTCTTCGGTTGTTTCCACAAGTTCAGTTAAAGCTTTACGTCCCTCTAGAATTGTCATTCTTCCCTTTAGGATTTCCAAACACATAATACACATAAATTACTCCCTCGAAGTTAACCTATATTCTACTCTAGGATACCCACAAGTCTAAATACGGGACCTTTTCTACTTGGTACTTTTTGTTTTCATCATATCATACCCAAGCCAGAGAAAGCCCCTTTTATATATTCCAATGCCCGTTCACTCAAAAGAGTATTTACTTACAGCGGGCCAGATCAAAAGTAGACTGATAGAAGTTTTGGGCATCAACGCCTGTGTACTCTACAGTATCTTTATTAATTAATTGTGCATCCAATACGCGCAGAGAAGAACCCCAACGGTAGTATCCTTCATTGATTAAATCAACAAGTTCATTCTCATCACCTCGAAAGCATACATTATCAAAACCCCAAACAAAGTCAGCGATACATTTGTTAATGCGCATTTTAGGAGTAATTTCAAGAACACTATCAGTAAAATGGTAGTAGCACTCAACGGAAACTTCGGCTTGAGTAGAAAATGTCATTAAAGTTGCTAGTAATAAAAGTTGCTTCATATATTTATCCCGTGTTCATTCGTTATTAAAAAAAACTTCATCAACGTAGAACATACTAGGATTCAACTTGCAAAAAGAGATTGTTAGGTATGAAAAGAAGTAACGAATATGGGCGACGAGCGCCCTATTAAGCCCTTCACTTCCATGAAGAATGGTGTAAAAAAAGGTCTTAGAAAGACTTCAGGATAGCATTAATCACTTTCTCTTTAAGATCAAGGTCAAGAGGTCCAAACTCAGGATGATCACTTAAGAGGTGCCCTTTGCCTTCAACAAGATTAAAGCGGGGTGTACTTTTCATACGCGGAGTATAATTTTTTAAAAAATTCAACTGGCGCCTACCTGGAGCTTGAGTATCAAGGGTTCCATTAAAGTATGTAATTGGTCCAGAGTAATTAGCGAGTTTCTTTACCACAGGCTCACTATCAGCAAACCATGTTTGCCACCACCCCATACTGGCATAGACCAAATCATTATGGCGATAAGGAAAATGACTTGGAGTTGCTAGGACGCTTTTGGCAACAATTGTGTGCTGAAGATTAAAAGATTGCTCTAAAGCGAAACGGTTCCATATTCCTGAAGGGCTCATAAGCATAAGAAGTGGTATTTCATTTTTTTCAAAGAAAGAGCCTTGATAACCAGCGAGAATTTCAAAATTACTTAAGATCCCGTTTCCATTGGTATCCATCGTAAACGCCTGATCTACTGAACGCCCAACAAACTGCCATTGTAAAAGAGAAGCGGCACTCTCGGTGACTCCACCAACAAAGACCAGACCGCGTGGATTCATCTTCTTCCTCTTAATTAAGCGAGAAATATTAAGAGAGCCTTCACTATAGGCATGAACAACAATTTTCTTCCCATTGATACGACGGTGGTTTTTGGCATGGTCGTAAACCAACTGGATATCTTCAAGAAGGGTTTCACCATCTACTTCTTTTCTCACTTCTTGATCAAGGCAAGCTTTAATGGTGTCATCATCAACGAGGTCACAAGTAACACCCCGATAGTCATAACGAACAACCGCCACGCACTTGTCAGTCAAAATTTCAGAGAGATCTTTAAAAATAAAGTCGAGTTTGGTGCCACTTAGGCCCAAGTACATATTTCGATAATAAAGACCCGTTCCCCCTACGAGAAAGACGGCCTTGTAGCGTTGACGTGAGCAGTTCTCAGGAAAGTCGATCTGACCTTGAATAGAGGTTCTTCCGTCTAATGTTCTTAGATCAAACTCTTCGGAGAATCCGTAAACATTCCAAAAGCTTATAAGGGAAATTAAAACAAGAATCATGGCCGAGTGTCTCTTCATGCTCAAAAAAGTAGCACGCCGAGTAATCACCGACAAGACATGAGACACAAAATCACAATTCTTATCTCAAATACCAGCAGGTGACGCTACGCAACCTTTAAAAGTTTTTCTTTGCCCTTTCCCAAAGGCAAAAGAGCATGATAGTTTTTGAGGGAACTTATTTTTATACGTGCGTACAATTTTAATTGTGCCTCGACTAAGAAAATGACAAAGGCAGCCCCATGGCAACAATCTTTTCAACACTCACATTAGTAGTCCTCACCATCTCTAGTATTATTCCTACTTATGCGAGGACGGTAAAAGATGTTCTAAGCCTTCCTGGGCGCCAAGGCCAGCTCGCTTCAAATCGTTTGGCCTACATCGAATACGTATCGCCCAAAGAAAATGACCTTCCCATTCTACTCTTAGGACCAGGTGTTAACCGCGGTGTCCTCTCATTTGATAGTTTGCTGACCACACTAAAGAAAAAAGGCTATGGCTACGTGTCCCTCCACTTTAGCACTTTGCCTCACTCAGTCGCGGCCCTTGGAGTGGAAAAAACTCCATTCTTTGAGGAGGAAGACTTCACCATGAAAGATTACGCTGACGAAATGGAGGCCGTAGGCCTTTGGGCGAAAGAGAAGTTTAAACGTGAGGTTATCCCTGTCACCCTATCTTTCAGTGGCGCGCCTTCTTCTTTATTAAAAGGATTTAAGAAAATTATCGACTTGGCGCCCATGGTGTCTCTTGAGCACGCTCGTCCAACTCTACATTACTATTATAGTAATCTTCGCTTCGCCAATATGTTCAACCCCTTTGGCACTGCTGTTATCAGAGCGGCAATGGATCAAAGTTATCTACCTGTTTGGCGTCCTAAAACAGAGGAGATGATTAAAGGCTTTGGTTTTGACCCTCAGCTTGAGGATAAGATCCTTGCCGGCTATATGGCCTCAAGTAGAACTCTTGAAGGTTTTGAATGGGATCCCAAAGAAACTCCAGATAATACTCTAAGAGTTTTTGTGTTGGCAGAAGAAGAAGGTGAATCTCTTCTTGAGGGCCAAGTAGAAGCGCTCAAAGATTTTTATAAAAATAATAAGAAGACGGCCTGCTTCTTTATTCGTGGTGCTCAACATGCCATTTCTTTTAGCCACCCTGTTACAACCGCAATCATCATCGATAAGATCGTTAAGAGTCAGGCTTCCGGAAAAAATGGCTGTTATGATGTACATGAAAAAAATGACTTCCGCTTTGTGGCCGAGGACCAATTAGATAGTCTTTTTCCTCTTTAAGGAAAACTCTCTAAGAATCTTTTATTTCTCAAGAACAATTCGGTTTCTATAAGCGTTTCAAATTAAAATAAAATTTTAATTATCACTCGCTCTATAAAGCTCTATTCACCCAGATCGGTGCAAAGATGGTCCGGTTCTTTTTTGAATGATTTATAGGATCAACGGATTGCTGTTCTATAACAAGGATATAGTATGAGGATTTTTGTGGACCATCGAAAGAAATAGAAAAGGAGAATTGATTCTTTTCTCGAACGAGGCTTTTAATGGCCTCTCTTTTATTTGGGTTATCAAAGCTTACTGGATTTTTCCAAACGGCTATTTCATATATCGCCTCAGGCTCATCAGTATCACTAATTTCAATCTTCCAATTAAGCTCTTCCCCACCCTTTAGAGTTAACTCATCGCCTGGAAGAAAGTGCTCATTAACTAAGGCCTTAATAGATAGGTTTAAATCCTCGGTGGCGTAAGTATGTCGGTTTTTCAAAGCCTTTAACAACTTTTCTTGAGTATATTCTCCTTCATAGTAAACGGCCGTCCTCCCAGAAGATCTGTTCCCGATGACTGCACTATGTCCACACTGATCGTAAATAGGAGCTAATTTGAATCCCATCGATAGAAACTCTAGCCATACATCTATATACACCTTATTTAACGACTGAAATTGATTTACCTTTTCTGCCTTCCAGAAATATTTCCCATGATCCATTGGCCCACACTTAATTTCCATAAGGCTAATGAGATCCTTCCAAAAGGTCACAAACTTTTTGTCTGATTCAAAAATAGTGTTACGACCAAATATTTTCTCGCGCCCCGAAGGAATCATAGGGTGATTAAAAATCCCTACGATATTACTTTTTGCATTTAATACTTTAATTTTTTCTAATACAGTTCTAGGATCATTCATAAGCTCTTTAGGAATTAATTCAGTCATATTTATAAAAGAAAATGAACCAAAGTCTTTATCAGGGTAAACCTCAAGGCCTATAAGAGGCACAAAACTTTCATCCATAAGGGTTAAGGAAGACTTGTAAGAGTTAAAATAACTTTCAAGTCTTGCTGCTCCCGTTAAATCCGTGCGACTAAATTTAGCGTAAGGGGGTAATTTGGTCTTTTCTTTGGCCTGTGTTGAATCATATTGAAAATAGAAATGATGTTCATTAATGGATAAGAAATTTAATCCCTTAAGTTTTGCTTGCTCATATAATTCTTTTGGCGAAAGTACGCCATCCCCGTAATTGGAATGAGTATGGAGATCTCCAAAAGCGATATTTATGGAGTTCCTCCTATCTTCCTGAGGACCTGAGAGAAACGCATGGCCTACTGAAGCGAAAATTATGAGAATAATTAAAATCTTTACTACTTTGAGCATTCTTTGAATCTTAACATATTTTTATATTATCAAAATAAAATGAAACCTTACGCCATCAATTACTTGACTAAAAGGATTAGCGTTCATTCTAAAGATGGTTTCGATTGCTACCTTCTCTTCAAGGCCAAGAATAAGCTATTTGGTTTTTAAATATCTGGATGGGATGTATTATATAAGCACAACATTTATTCAGGGAAAGTTCATTACTCATTACGTGAAACTTACGAAATTCTTAAGTCTGAACTCAATTGTATTTTTATATATCTTTATAAATCTTTGGATTGGATTTACTCCAAAAGATCCCGATAGTTTTTATCCATTCTATCCATGGGATTTATTTAGTTCGAATACGGCGGAAATCAGTGATTTTTTACTTATAATTACACCACTTAAAAAACAAAAGGTCATAGCAGGTGACCTTCTTAATCGATATCCACCAAGTATGGGTCGAAGAGAGAGAAGGTTTCTACTCCACCTAGGAAGGCAACTTGGTAATGTACGTACGGGTAAATTTATTGGAAAAGAAAGAGATATTTTAAAACAAATTAAAGACCATCTTAAAGAGAAGGATTGTTCAATTATTCTAATTAAAGTGAGATATAACCCAACACACTTGTATCTCGAGAAAAAGGTAAAGGAAATAAATGAAATCGCTAGATATGAGTGTTCCATCTGACATATGGTTACAGAGATTTATTCAAATTTTCTATGCCATCAAGCTTATGTTTTTGGCCTGGCCTTTTCAGTTATATGCTTTTTACTATGACCAAAACTACGGTAAAACATTATGGTTAGCTGAAATTTTTGGAGATATTGTCTCTCAGAATACACAGTTTTATCTCTTTGGCCTAACTGAGTTTATTTTACTGGCCCTCATCCTAATTTATCCAAAAATTCGTTTGTTTAGAATAATTGAAGTTTTCTGGGGTTTAATATTTTTTGCACTCTTATTTAAATCCAAAGAGATTGGTAACTCATTACATAGTTTTTTAATATGCTCATTTCCAATAGCTTTAATTAACAAGAACAATAAAGACTCTCAAATTAAACTGGCCATTAACCTACACTTATCTATTTATGTTTGCGCCGGTTTCTGGAAATCATTTAGACTAATAGAATCCATCTTGAATTCACGGTATCAACAATTCATTGATTCTTTACTATTAGGTCATCTCTCTCAAAAAGCGATTGAGGTAGGAAGTAAAAATGTGTTTATCTATTGGTTTAGTAATTTACCAACCACTATTCATACATTGACTATTTTTATCATCATATTTTTTCAACTTTTCTTAATTTATCCAATAATCAAAGGTTCATATTCTTATCTTCTGGGTACTCTTATTATTTTATTTCACCTAGCTAATCAGCTTCTCTTAGATGTTAATTTTATTGAAACACAGGCCTTGACTGCTGTACTTTTCTTTATTGGAATTCCTTTAGCTAGTCTTGACGAAAATAATCGAAAGATTAAAGAAAGTAATGCTCTATGATTTTCTTGAAGGTAACTATATTGTCAATTCGATTGACTACAATAGAATCTTTATTTTGGATAATAAGCTTGAAAAGATCTTGCGGCATATGCCGTTCAAATTTGTAAATGAAAATAATATTTATCATGACGTTAGGGTCATAAGCACTGTGGCAATCACAATTAATGACAACAAGGCCGGGCGAAAACAATGAGGTTAAAATACTTTCTAAAGTTTTTTACCTAACATAGAACAGGGTCATAGTTCTTTCGCACTAACGTATGGCTTAACTCGGCCAAGAAGCGAAGATCCTGTTTCTCCTCTACTTTCAAAGAATCCCCAACTGTAAGATCTACGACAATCTTCTTGATTTTAAATAAACCCCATAGGTGATCAGCAAAAGTCATGTCCCCATACCAAAAGACTTTATCTCTATTTTTAAGAGAGACAGGTTCGTCACTAAGGTAACGATAGTTAAGCGTTAAAGGCTTAATGTTAACTTTAGAGTCACAAGCTGCCTGAAAAAGAGGCCTTCTAAAACGAATGACTTCTTCACCATTTGTTGACGTTGACTCCGGAAATATGACGACGTCAAGACCAGCCCTTAAGGCCTCTGTAATGTCTCTAACCTCTTGCCCAAGATTTTCTTTACTCCTCCTCTCAACAAATAAACACCCCCCAAGAATACAAATTTGACCTAAAAAAGGAGTATTCTTCATCTCTACTGAGGTGACAAAACAAGAAGGATAATGGGCACAAATCACCAAAACATCTGTATAGGAAAGATGATTAGAAACAAAGAGATGATTTTGAGAGTTTACTGTCTCCTTAATCTTTTGACTAACTTCTATTCTCATGAACCAAAGTGTATAGCGAGCGTATTTTCCTAAAATAGAACAAATCACCTTTCTTGCTTTCATTGGGTTTAATTTAAAAAAGGGATAAAGGGGAATTACTGTCAAAAAATAACAGCACACAGTAAAAAGAAACATCAAGGCCCTAAGAGAGGCCCTCGTGAAGGCGGTGTAGTTTTTCATGACTGCTTAAAATATCTTCTCTTATATCCAGAAGTAATGTTTTCCATATCCAAAATTGTAAGAAAGTCTATACATTTAAATTCTTTATCAAGAGCAGGCTCTCCAAAAGCTTTTGAACCTGCTGTAAAGTAGCTCCTAAGAAGAGGGGGAATGAGTCCCTTGATAACGTTGTCCTCCATTGACGCTCGGTAGACGTCAGAAAGATTCATATTAAATTTACCAATAGGAGCTATAGAATGCCCATCATCAAAGTGCCCGGCATCCTTTAAGTAATTAGTGATCGTCTTCGCCTCAGCTGGGTCAATGATTTTTAAAGAAGAACAACCAAAAAGGTAACGAGAGCCTGTTAACATGACATACTCACCTATACCACGCCATAGTAAATCAATAACCGCCCCATTTCGATGGGCGTGATGAATGCACGCCCTACCTAGCTCAAGTTTATGCCCGGGAGTATTAAGAAACTTATCTAGATCAAACTCATTTTGAGAGTAAAATTTATCACTATATTGGCTAGAAATAACACGATAGGTTCCAACAATTTTATTAGATTCTTTGCAACGAATGATAATATGATCACAAAGACTATCAAACTCATCGAGGTCAAAACCGTCACTATCCTCAGTAGCAGCACCAGTTTCCTCTAAAAAGATTTTATACCTCAATTCGAAAACCTCAAGAAGGTCTTGAGTTGTCGCTGCTGTCTCTAGGCGATACAACTTTGTTTCTATATTCATGTCGTAAGTTGGGGTGTAGGCGATAAAGCGAGGAGAAAACCTGATATCCCAACCCCGAGGTAAACGAAGAAGGTTTTTAAAAGGGTTAGCAAAAGCTTCCAATCTTGTTTCCATAACTTCACTCCTATTAGATAGTTATTGACCTCTATGTGTGGAACCTAAGTACCTATAGGAATAGCTTAACCAAAAACTCTGTGAATAACTGTGAGTAATCTACTATGATTTCATTAAGGTTTTGTTAGTCTCAAGTAAGTGGTCTATGCATTTATATTAATTTTTTTTAAAGGTATTATTTTCTGAAAAAAACGGCTCTTGCCGGTTGGCAGTGAGGAGACCCCATAAACTAGTCCAAGTTAATGGGGTCTCCTCAAAGGCCTGTCACACATTTCCTGTAAGCAAAGTATCTCAAATTGTACGTTTCTTAATACAGACAATTTGGTCACGAACAGAACTCTCTATGTTATAATAGATTCATGTTCATAAGATATTAGTTACTTGCCACTAGAACACGGATTACGATAATATCTGCATATGCAAGAACTGAACTCTAAAGAAACTATAAATTTTTTGAAACCTTACTATCAGGGTATTCTGAAAAAGGGACTGTTAGATCCTCTATTAGAAATTGCTAATTCAGGCACAGGCAAACCTAATCGTGCGGCAAGAACATTTTATGATGCTCAGGCGACGGGAATATTACCACAAGTCGCTATTAAGTTGATGAAGCCGCGACTACCATTTCGAGTAGAACTTCTCTTCGGTGTAGGATTTGAACAATCTAGACTAGATTATGTACTAGAAGATGTAATTCATGCATATCAGAGCAATATTGAAATTGAGGCTTTAGACCAAGCATTAGATAATCTTCTTGATAAATATTCACATCTAACAACAGAAGAAATATGCTCTCACTGCTCAATTAGCGAGATAAGGAAGTTAATAAGACGTGCTGAAATGGAGCAAGCCAATACTGTTATAGTTTATTACAGAGATGGTTATCTTGTTCAAAAATTTCTATCAGCAAAATTAGTAGAGGTCCGTGAAGCAGCTATACCAGCAGTTTATAAATCGTTTAAGCAAGTTTTTGCTAAAGATAGGGTTGTTACTGGAGAAGACTTCAAGATTAGTATAATACCACTCTTAAAGTCCCAATATAAAGTTAAATCAAAGAAGTTGAGTTTCAGGGTTTTATTTGATGATTAAAGCATTTATTGAATAGGCGATTTTTGATTAAATCCCTCTAAGTTTATGAATGAAATCAGTGCTTAGAAAAGTGAGACTTTTAAGCTTTACAGGACTTAACCCCAGAAATTCCGTCTTACAAATATTGGACATGATTTCCTGTAAAGGACGACTGCTTTACCATTAAAGGTGACTTCCTAGTCATCAACTGATCATTAAAGTGAGAATCACAACCACCCTCAATAATATGATACAAGCCATAAAAAATAAGTATCTCTTTAGGTAATGAGAGAAAAGTTTGTACACTAATAAACTCAACAGTATGGCTTTCATATTAAAGGCTCCCTAGAAGATTTTTAACTATATCCAGCTTGGTATCATCAAGCTGCTTGATCTTCCCAAAACAAGAGTCAATGACTTGATCTCTTAGCTCAGCCTTGTTCATATTGTCCTCAAAATCTTTTATTTTATATCCATATGTGTGAACGATATGTCTGATACGCTCAAGAGATAGCTCGATCCTTCCATTTTCAATATGACCAATGGTTGGCCTTGAATAACCGCAAAGCTTTGAAGCCTGATCTTGAGAGATACCTTTAGTTCGCCTCATAGACTTTATCACTCGACATTCCTTAGTGATAATTTTTTGATAGCTCCTACGATCATGATTCGTCAGTACATGCCTTACAAAACTTCTTCCTTTTCTTTTTTGACTACCTTTTTCAATAGTTTTTTTCTTCCTTACAAAATCTAAGTAGGTGAGGCCGTAGCTAGTTACTATTTCCTCAACTCTTCTTTTGTCGAGGCAGACTCGTCCATTTTCAATAGCTCCTAGGCCTTTTGCGCCTACTTCAAGCTTTTCACTTGCTTTCTTAAGTGTCATTCCAAGCTCAAGCCTTAATTCTCTAATGACTTGGTGGTCGATTAGTTTTGACTTGGCTTCGCATTTTTTCTTTCGGTTAAACTTCATTTCGTTACTCCATCCAACTAGCCAGCATAGCACTGGCAGTTAATTAAAAATTAGCCTTAACCAGCGTAATGCTGGTTAAGTTTCATTAATAAAAATAAATGGTTGCAACGATAAATCTTAAAAAGGCTAATCCAATTTACTAGCGCGACAGAGGGGCTAATTCGGGCAGCCAGATTTTTGGCTGTCCGAAGCCAATCAGAGTCACGTCCAGTCACAATGGGTTAGTTTTGATTACCAAGACGGTGGATCAAACAATGAACATCAAGTGATTGATATTATATGTGTTTGTAATGATGTCAGATAAATTTTAGACCAAAAAAAAAGCCTTTGAAAAAAGACCTTACGAAAATGGTGGACTTAAAAGATTTTTCCTAAATCCAACACCTTAAGTTAGGGTCGTTGACAACATAGCGAACGTGAGTCACGTCCAGTCACATTGAGAAGAAAAAAAGCTTATCTAAAGTTTTTCATAAGATATGAAAGCTCTAAATTGTGATTAGCTAATTTAGAAATTACATTATTTAAATTTTCTTTATGTTGGTCATGAATTAGTTTAAATTTAGAGTGGAATGTCTCCATACGCACTTCTATCCCTTCAATAGCAT
>Ga0129324_10001200_pt1 | contig 17085 bp, 16 predicted proteins | sample CPBDNA_7_FD_96879 | JGI IMG/M metagenome (GOLD analysis project Ga0129324, IMG submission 96879) | Freshwater to marine salinity gradient microbial communities from Chesapeake Bay, USA - CPBay_Spr_15_0.2_DNA | ecosystem: Environmental > Aquatic > Marine > Coastal | place: USA: Chesapeake Bay... | reverse complement strand
TACCCACCGATGGAAAGGAAGTACTAATGGCTACCCAAACAGCTGGCCCTTCCACCGAGATTGCGGAGATTCCGTCCTTCACTGTGACGTTCATCGTTCGTCGGTTTGACCCCGAGAAGGACGCCGAGCCTTACTGGGAAGACTTCGATGTCGAGATGTATGCCACAGACCGTGTGCTCGATGGTCTTCACAAAATCAAGTGGGACATCGATGGCACTCTGAGCTTCCGTCGTAGCTGCGCTCACGGAATCTGTGGGTCTGACGCCATGCGTATCAATGGTCGAAACCGCCTCGCCTGCAAGACTCTGATCAAGGACCTCGACATCTCGCAGCCCATTTACGTTGAGGCCATCAAGGGTTTGCCCCTGGAGAAGGACCTCATCGTTGACATGGAGCCCTTCTTCGAGTCCTACCGCCAGGTCCAGCCCTTCCTGATTGCATCCTCCAAGCCTGACAAGGAACGCCTGCAGTCACCGGAGGACCGTGCGCGATTCGATGACACCACCAAGTGCATCCTCTGCGCTGCCTGCACATCCAGCTGCCCGGTGTTCTGGACCGATGGTCAGTACTTTGGTCCTGCCGCCATCGTGAATGCTCACCGCTTCATCTTTGACTCCCGTGATGAAGGCGCTCAGGTCCGCTTAGACATCCTGAATGATAAAGAAGGTGTGTGGCGGTGCCGCACCACCTTCAACTGCACCGAAGCCTGCCCTCGCGGTATTGAGGTGACCAAAGCCATTGCGGAGGTCAAACAGGCGGTCCTCAGGGGAAGACCCTAGGCATTTTTCTTGCGAAAGACGGGCAAGATAGGCCGGCCAAGCAAAAAATCTGAAGGTTCCGACGCGTTGGCGGCTTTCTGCACAGTGGTTAGCGCTCCGTGAGCTGCTCTCACAAGACTAGTGACTTGGCTGTTTGAATGGCTGTAGGCAGGAGAAAAGAGATTTGAGGACACGAAGTGCCCTCGGGAAATCAATTGCTCCATGAAAATCGTTTTGAGCACTAGATCCGCGGTACCGTCACTACGAGCAAAGCTCAGATTCGGACTACAGGGAAGTCCACCTATGCGAATGAATTCATTCAGCTGCAGTTCGTTGACAATCATCTCAATATTGCTCTGTATCTGAGAGCCAACTTCCCATATTCTTTGGATGACAGGCTTTCGAGATAGGACACCTATCGTCGCTAAACCGGCGAGAAGGCCAGTTCTCTCTGCACCGTAAGTTGAGCTCATCAGAAATACCCGTTCCTCCGGATGCCTAATGCCTCCTAGTTCCATCAGATCTCGGCGGCCGGTCAGAGCGCTCAGAGGATAGCCGTTTCCCATCGCTTTACCGAAGGTTGAAAGATCTGGTGTCACCCCGAAATAGCCCTGCGCACCACTCTTGCTAACTCGGAAACCGCTAACTGTCTCGTCAAAAACGAGAACTACGCCGTGTTCACTCGCAAGGGATCGAACGCTCTGAAGATACTCTTTGGTCGGTATTTCGGAGCCCGCCGGCTCCATCACTACCGCAGCGACCTGACCGCGGTTGTTAAGGAGGGCTGTTTCAAGCGCCTCAATCGAACCGAATTGAAAGCTTTCGGTCATGTTGACTACAGCATCAGGTACACCGCGGTTCATCACCGTGGATCCTATAAACCAGTCATGGACCCCCAAGAATGCGTCAGCACTGCTCCGCAAGACTTTCGGTCGACCTGTGGCTGCGCGAGCAAGCCGCACCGCAGCGTCGGTGGCATCACTGCCGTTTTTTCCGAATTTCACCATTTCCGCCGATGGGATCAGAGATCTTAACTCTTCGGCCAAAAGGAACTCCTCCGGGACCGGCCGAGCAAGATTATTCCCGGTTCGAGCCGCCCTCTTAACCGCGCGCTTTATCGCTGGGTGCGAATGTCCGAGAACGACAGACCGCAAAGACATAGCCCAATCCACGTATCTTGAGCCAGAAAGGGAGGTAACAATCGAACCTTTACCCCGCACTAGGACTGCCGGTGCGTTTTCAGGAAATGTGTCATCGCCCCGCGAGTAAGTGTGGGCACCTCCCGGAATCAGACCATGGCGATAGTCTGAGTTACTGACTTGGGAATGACGACTAAGCATTTCCCTTCTCACTTTCCAAAGGGTTGAGACTAAAAAGGAGCCCGAATGATAGAAGACTATCTCCCTTTTTCTCCTCCGAAAATCTCCGAGAAAGGGATTAGCGATGTTCGATCCGCAATAGAGTCAGGCTGGTTGGGTACCGGTCCGCTGACCGCGGAATTTGAAGAAAGATTTGCTCTTTACAAGCGATCAGAACACGGCGCGGCCGTGTCAAGCTGCACCTCAGGGCTATTTTTGTCAATGAAAGCACTGGGCATTGGCCCCGGAGACGAGGTCATCACAACCAACATGACCTTTGTTAGCACCGTTAACTCAATTCTTCATTGTGGTGCCACGCCTGTCTTAGTAGACATTGATTCCCACTCCGGGAATATTTCGATTGATGAAATCGAAGGGGCAATCTCTGATAGGACGCGGGCAATTTTGCCCGTGCACTACGCGGGTTATCCCGTTGACATGGAGTCCGTGATGTCAATCGCCAGAAAGCACAATCTATTCGTTATCGAAGACTGTGCGCATGCAATTGAGACGATGTCTAACGGGAAGCCGGCGGGAACGTTTGGTGATCTCAGTGTGTTTAGTTTTTACGCTACGAAAAACATTGCTGTCGGGGAAGGAGGCATGGTGATAGGCCACAAGGCTGAGTTGGTCGAAAAGGTTTCGACTCTCGCGCTCCATGGTCTTTCGCGCGGGGCCTGGAAACGTTTCTCGGCAGCTGGTAAACGCACGTACGATGTAGTGGAGATTGGTTACAAAGCAAATTTCACTGACCTACAAGCAGCGATTGGCCTATCGCAATTGGATGATCTCGCAGAAAATACTCAGCGTCGCAGGGAAATTTGGGAGCACTACTCCTCCGAGCTTGCTAATCTTCCGTGTGAACTTCCAAACCTGCCATCTCAGCCTGATGACATTCACGCCTTGCACCTCTATGCTGTGCGACTCCCTCGCTCAGTATCGCGAGATTCTTTAGTTGAGCGGCTAAGCGAAAAACACGGAGTGGCCTTTGGCGTTCACTACAAAGCGGTGTCGCAATTTGCGATCTACCGCAAATATTCGGAGAGAAAGGAAAATTCCTTGAAAGTTTCCGAAGATTGGGGATCCCGATGCATGTCCCTTAGTTTGAGTCCAGGAATGACCGATCGTCACGTAGAACGGGTTGTCCAGGCCCTCAAGGAAGAATTGGGATGAAAATCGTTACGCCAGCTTCAAAGCTTTGTGAGGACGCTCAGGATTCGAGGAGGATTTGTGAAGCTTCGACCAGCCTCGAGCTGAGGCCAGAGCTGGCAATCCCCCCTCGAAAGTGGCAAGAATTTTCCCATTGCCACTTCTCAGATCCATTATTTGACATCAATTTAAAGTGGGATCTAGATGCGAAGGCCAGGCTCGAGCAACTCCTAAAACGCAACTCCGGAACCCCGGCAACACTGAGTTTCCATCTCGCTCGAGACTGCGAAGGTATCCAAACAGACCGGGACGGTCGTTATGTTCCTTCGGGGCGCTTTCTGCCAAGAGACGAGATGTTTTCAAACATTTCGGACAACGTGGAATGGCTGACGAATCGTTTCGGTTCGCAAATTTTAATCGAGAATAACAATTTCTATAAGACCGGCGCATATGACCTTGTCACCAATCCCGAGTTCATCTCCGAGGCTATTGTTGGGTCTGGTGTCGGCTTCCTTTTTGACTTTGCGCATGCAGCAGTTTCAGCACACAATTTAGGCATGAGCTTCAGGCAGTACGTTGACGCCCTGCCACTTGACCGGGTGAAGCAAATTCATGTCAGCTCACCCACATTAGGAAAAGATGGAATGCTCGATTCGCATGAACTACCTGGGCTAGACCTGGTCAATGAAGCCTTGGTTCTGGTTGGTGGGAAGACAGGAGAAGCCCCAGCAATTACAGTCGAATATTATAAAAATGTAGACATCCTTGTTTCTTTTCTGCAGCTTCTCTCGCGAGAGGGCCGGGTAAGCAAGTGACACGACTGATAATCGTGCTAGGAGGAACTGGATTTGTCGGTCAAGCTGTCACAACACACCTTCGCAACGTCCTAGGTGATGTCTCCGTAATCAGTATTGACAGAACCGGCTCCGACTTTGACGTGAACTTGGAGTCTGACTTCAAGATTGACGCCGTCTTGGAGTCACTGTCTTTGAATGGCAGTGTGGAGCATCTCTCAATGATCAACTGTGCTGGTCAAACCGTTTTCACGGACAACGAACTCAGAAGTATGGATGAAATCCTCACGGTCGCTCAGTCCCAGCTGGGAATCTCAATCGTTGCTCTTAACCAGCTCGTGCATTTATGTCGAAGGAAAAAAATTCCAGGAACCGCAATACTGATGAGTAGCATTTTTGCTACAAACGCTCCCAGATTCGAAATCTACCGCTCACTAAATCGCCAAAGTTCTGAAATATACGGGGCAACAAAAGCTGGCGTCGAACGCCTCGCGAAATACTACGCCCAGAAATACGGCAGGGAGCAAATCCGGGTTAATTGTATCTCCCCAGGCGGAATATTCGACCCGAATGTCCATTCTCAGGAGTTTCGAGCTGAGTACGCGACTGCCACCGCTTTGGGCAGAATGACGGAGCTTGACGAGGTGGTGAGAGCGATTAGTTTCCTCGAGTCGGACGATAGTTCGGGAATCACAGGGGCAGTAATTCCCGTAGACTGCGGTTATGGTTTATAGCGTCTCTACGGCGTCGCTCAGTGACATCGAAATCATTGCCGAGGTCGGCATCAATCACAACGGATCCTTGGACCTAGCAAAAAGACATGTAGAGGCAGCCGCAAAGTCAGGTGCGACGACAGTAAAGTTTCAAACCTACATTACAAGTGAACGTGTTTCGTCTTCGCATCCTCTAAGCCAAGTTCTCAAAGACTCCGAGCTCACACTTGAGGAGTTCGAGGCACTTGAGTCAACCTGCAAAGACTGGGGTGTGCGCTTCCTTTCTACAGCCTTTGGGTTGAGTTCGTTGCAGATGTTGTTGGACCTAGACCAACAACGCTGCAAAATTGCCTCTTTTTCACTTGTGGATGAAGCACTAATTCGCGCCGCAGTTAGAGCAGATATGTCACTAGTAATTTCAACTGGAGCGTCGAGTCTGGATGAAATTTCGCAGACGAATACCTGGTTGCCTGAGGAAGATCCGACCCACATTTTTCTTCATTGCATCTCAGAGTATCCGGTCAACTCAGAGTCTGCTCTCAACCTAATTAATATTCCCGTAATTAGGGAACTAACCTCCCGCCACGTTGGATTTAGCGATCATTCCTTAGGCAGTGAGGGTTTTCTTTTCGCGACTCTGGCTGGAGCGCGGGTGTTCGAAAAACACTTCACTGCTGATCGCACATTGCCCGGTCCCGACCAGGCGATGAGTGCGAATCAAGAGCTGTTCTCGGAGTGCGTAGCAAACATTCAGAGAGGCCTTGAGATTCTTGGGAATCCGCGGCTAACACCTTTTGATGCGGAACTTGGCATTCTTGCTTTCCGCACCAATTTGACTTCTCGCGAATGAAAGTTGTGTGCGTAGTTCAGGCGCGAATGGCGTCCTCTCGCCTGCCGGGCAAAGTCATGTTGAAACTTGCAGGCGAGCCAGTTTTGAGTCACGTGCTCAGTCGTGCGAGACGCATATCGGGTGTTGACCAAGTATTGGTTGCGACTACTCGTAATCCTGAGGACGATCTGATTTCAGATTGGGCGTCAGCTGAAAAAGTGGAGGTTTTCAGGGGTAGTGAAGACAATGTCGTTGAACGACTACTGTTAGCAGCTGACTTTTTTGGAGGGACTCATCTAGCACGGGTTACGGCCGACTGCCCCCTTATTGATCCAGCTGTCTGCGACGCCGTGATTACGGCTTGTTTGGAAGAAGACGCTGATTTTGGAAGCAACTACCTCCCACCGACATATCCGGACGGGCTGGATTTCAGTTTGACCAAGGTAGACGTGCTCAAGAGTCTTTCTGAATCTGGTCTCAATAAACATGATCGCGAGCATGTAACAACTGTTTTCGAGAAGAATCCAGAACGCTTCCGCACGATTAATGTGTCATCGGATGTAGATCTCTCAGGGCAGAGGTGGACTCTTGACAACTATGAAGATTTGATTTTCCTCAGAGCCTTGCTCGAGAAGGTTCGCGATGCGGATTTAGGAACTGACTACGGCACAATTCTCCGTACCCTTAGGGAAAACCCAGAGATAGCGAGTCTTCAGTCCAACATGATGAGAAACTATGGGCACATCGGAAAAAATGCCCCCCATAACTCTGAGTAAGTAGACCGACCATTGAAGACCACGAGAAAAGACCTGATCTCCCGTTTGAAAGACCAGACTCCAGAGTCCACTAATTCCGTTGGATTGCGAGTGACCACAGGTGTTTCTCTTGTCCCCGTAGGTTCGTGGATCCTGAGAAAAGAAAACCTGATTGGGGAGCTCGTCAGCTGGAGGTCAAGGTACAGCCGTAGCTTTTTTGCAGAAGTGCCGGCGACTTCTTCAAGCATGAGGAGTTACCTCAGGAAATACGCAATCGGGGACACGAGCCGAATCCTATTCCTGATTCTCCAGGACGGTACCTTGTCCGGCCATATTGGTCTTGCGAACATCTCAAGGGCGTCCGCAGAGTTAGACAATGTGGTTAGGGGTCGGCAGACCTATCCTGGAATGATGCACGAAGTGGTCGAGTTTCTGAAGACTTGGGCACGTGAGGAGCTAGGACTCTCGGTTATATATCTGCGGGTTAAAGCTGACAATAAGGCAGCGATCGCGCTGTATTGCCGATCGGGTTTTCAAAGAGTGGACGGGAAAGCTCCGAATATTCCTGGGAACATCGACCGATTTAGTCTTGAGGCATCGGGCGGCTTCCTAATGTCTGTCGGCGTCAATCCGCCTGGCAAACCAGGAAAGCCTGGCTGCTGATGTTGGTTGCGAGCGTCAACGTCAACGGCGTTCGTGCTGCCTTCCGCAAAGGAATGCAGCCCTGGCTAGAAGCATCCGGGGTCGATGTTTTGGCTCTTCAAGAGGTGCGAGCGGAACGCGAAGACCTGGAAGCCCTGCTTGGAGATGACTGGGTTATCGCCCATGACGCGGCCTCTCAAAAAGGCCGAGCAGGAGTGGCTATCGCCACCAAGGTGAGTCACGACGATGTGCGCGTGGATTTTGGTCCGAAATCTGCCGACACTGCGGGTCGTTGGGTGGAAGTCGACATCACGACTCCTGCGGGTAATCCCTTCACCGTTGTGAGCTGCTACGTGCACTCCGGTGAAGCAGGGACTCCCAAACAAGTTGCCAAGTATGAATTCTTAGAGATCATGACCAAGCGCATGGCCGAGCTTGGTGCCAGCGAGCGCCCCACCGTGGTCGTGGGAGACCTCAATGTGGGCCATCGCTGGCTGGATATCCGCAATTGGAAAGGCAACCTCAAGAACTCGGGATTCCTTCCCGAGGAGCGTGCCTACTTTGATACCTGGATTGGCCACGAAGACTCCGAGGACTACAACCTGGGCACCGGCGGTCGGTTTGTGGATGTTGGTCGCAAGGTCCACGGTGAGGTGGAGGGCCCCTATAGCTGGTGGAGTTGGCGAGGCAAAGCGTTCGATAACAACACTGGTTGGCGGATTGATTACCACCTCGCAAACGCGCCACTGGCTGCCACCTTGAAGGACTACAGGATTGATCGGGCGCTCACCTATAACACTAGGTGGTCGGATCATGCGCCAGTCATCGCTGACTACTTCATCTAGTCCGTTACGCTGAATATCTATGACCACTTCCCGGCTGTTTTCTGGCATGCAACCCTCGGCTAGCTCACTGCACTTGGGGAACTATGCGGGAGCAATGCGGCAGTGGGTGACTATGCAGTCGAGTTATGACGCCTACTTCTGTGTTGTCGACCTCCACGCCATTACCGTTCCCCAGGACCCCGCAAAGCTTGCTAATCAAACATTGAGAACTGCCGCCCAGTTCCTTGCGTGCGGCGTGAGTGCAACGCAATCTACTCTCTTCATTCAATCCCACGTTTCGGCTCACTCCGAGCTTTCATGGATTTTGAACACAATTGCAGGCTTTGGAGAACTAAGTCGGATGACTCAATTCAAAAATAAGGCCTCGAAGAACGGTGCCGCGGATGCTACTGTCGGCCTCTTCACATACCCGATTTTGCAAGCTGCGGATATATTGCTCTATGACTCCGACGTAGTTCCAGTCGGAGAGGACCAAAGACAACATTTGGAGCTGGCTCGAGATATTGCCGAGCGTTTCAATCAACGATTTGGGGAGACTTTCGTTCTTCCAAGGGCCAAGATTCTTGAAAGGGAAGCCAAGATTTATGATCTTCAGCAACCTGAATTGAAGATGTCAAAGTCGGCCAATTCCTCTAAAGGCGTGTTATGGCTGCTTGATGAGCCTGATGTAATTTCAAAGAAAATAGGCTCTGCCGTAACTGATTCTGAGAATGTCATTCGGTTTGATGAGCTCCACAAGCCAGGAGTTTCCAACCTACTAACAATTGGGTCAATCGCGACGGGGATGTCGATTGCATCGCTCGAGGACCAACTAGCTGGAGCAGGTTACGGAAAATTGAAGGCCTTAGTACAAGATGCCCTAATTGAACATCTCAAACACATTAGAGAGAAGACAAACGCCCTCATGAATGATCCGGCTGAATTGGACCGGCTGCTAAGTGAGGGTTCGAGAAAAGCGAGAGACTGCGCCTCCGTCACATTGTCGAGAGTGCGAAGCGCAGTCGGTTTCCTTGCGAGTTCGTCATCTCTCCAAGATTCCTAAATTTTTTGCCTCAATTTCCACACCAAATGGGGCCTTCATTTCACCAACGACATGCGCATCCGAAACAGACTTTGGCTGCTAGTCGGGTGGAAATAAACGTTTATAGATCGGTCGAATCAATTGGTAAAAAATCAAAGTCAAGGCGAGGGCTTTCTCTCTTCCAGACGTCTTTCCTCTATGTCGATAAATCATCTTGAGATTTGATCTAACGAACCGGGAAGAAATTCTCTCGTCACTGACATTTCTAATCCGTGAAATGGCGGCTGGAACTCGCACAATCAAGGCTTCAGCATCAAGCGACCTTACGACAAAGTCTCGATCCTCCGACGGTTCAAGACTGGGATCGAAGCCTCCTATCGCTTCGAAGAAACCTCGACGCACTACGAGGTTGCTCCCAGTAACACCCGGATTGGCCCACAGTGCGGCGCGGAATTCGCGAAAGAGCCTGCGCGGACTTTGAGCATCTGACCCATCATCCCGAACGAGTCTTCCGCAAAGAACGTCGGGCTCCCGACCACCATCAGAGTGATAGCGGATAGCTTTCGCAATTTCCGACAAGTAATTGGTGTCCCACAGGTCGTCGTCGTCAAGGAACGCAACGTAGTCGCTCCTGCTTACATCTGCCCCAGCATTTCTGGCTTTCGCCGCCCCCAGCCGCTCTTGTGGCCGCACAATACGAATGCCCTCAACAAGATTTGATAAGTCGATCATCGATGTTGATGGAGATTCGACTATCGTTATGGTGAATTTAGTGAGCGTTTGGGCCAACACAGAATTAAGAGCTTCATGAACAAGTGCCGGTCTTTGATAGCTTGGGATTACCACTGAGAACTTAGGCTTGGCGTGCGAAATCAAAGTGTCTTCCCCCATGTCCCTCTAGGGTGAAGGCTCTCGGGCCCCACTGAAGTAGTCTCCAATTTCGGCCAAAGTTGCAGGAGTCATCCCGCGACCGATTTGCTAATTCCCACAGGCGCAGAGAAACAGTCCTGAATGAAATCCATGGAAATTTTAGGTAGTTACTTCCTAAATCAGACCGTGCGGCTTGAAAAAGCGAGACGAATAGGCTCTTGAAAACTTGAATAACAGCAAATATTTCCACTAAATTTGCGACCCAAAAGAAGTGCAACTTGGCCGTGAACAGCTGACGGAAATATGGCGCTGCTCCTGCAAGAACGACTAATTGCTCAGCAATTTCTACATGCGAAAAAGACTCTGAAATCGCAGGAATCTCCGTCGGGTGTTTTCTTGCGATACCAGGCGCCCGCAATTGCTGGCTGATGGCAGCAATCAAAGTGTCCAAATCCTCCACCTTTTCGCCAAAATAGGCTGGCGCTTCAATCCTGTTCACCTCGAATATCCCCCTAAACGGAACGGGGCTAAAGTGAAAGGCCTTCTTCCCCAGATGGAATGCCTCTAGCGAGGTTGTTGAACCTGGGTGAACAATGCAAACTGCGTTTTCGATCCAATTGCTTGCTGGCCCTGTTCGGTCAACTCGAACGTTAGCGAAACCCTTCAGTGCTGTCCGCCAAGTTCTTATCTCTTCAACAGGATGCGGCCTTAGGACAAGGCTTATGTTTGGAAACTTCTCCGCTAAGCGCTTTACTACATCCTTATATATTTCGAGTTGAGCCATCTCAAACTGAATTTGGTTCTCTATCCACCTCTGCTTCTCAAGCGATTCAGCAGGAGAAAGCACAACATGCCTGTCCACGTTGACGGTCATGGCTAGGTGGGAAGAAGCAGACATTCCATAACTTTTTGCTAAATTGGCAGAAGCGAAATTGGTGATAATCAAGAGATAGGGTGCAGGAAACCTAGCCTTTTTTGCGCTGACCGATCTCAATCCTCTAAACTCCGGTTTCAGCATTTCCAGTCTCGGATTTCCTGTCAGCACGACTCGGGAGGAATCGTCTGAGTAGGCACCGCGAAGAGCCAGATATTGCTCCTCAGAGTTTGCGAAAATCCGGGATAGTAGTCGGACCGTCTCGCTGTGTGTTTGCCGCTGAATCCACGAACCCACATCCGACTGATGGAGGGCTTCCTCGTCAATAGCAGCAACAATATTCCCTGATTCAGAGAGCCTTTTGACCAGTGATTTGTCTCCTAAGCTATGCATCTTATGGAGAAATACACCCGGAAACTTCAACGCTGATCGTTCAATTACGTTCGGTTGGCCGAAGAAAACCGTATGACCTTTGCCCACCAAGACCGAAGCAATCATCAGCCGCGAATCTAGTTCTCGGGAGACAACCTCAGCCGGTAGATAAAAAATCACCTCTCTTTCCACAACCTAAACCCTATACCGCAACGGCTAATCAACCACCTTGAATGCAGGGCCTCTCCGGTAGTTGCTCAAACCGGGTATTAGGAATCTCAGACGGAAAAAATTATAGAAGCGGGCTTCAAAGTAGTATTCAAATGCACAGACGCAATGAAAGGCGAAGCAGTTGTTGACTAGTTTCTCAAGCAACCGGCATCTGATCTACACGGTAATCACGGGAGACTACGACGAACTGACAAAACCTTTGTGGCATCCTGCAAATGTTGACTTCTTGGCCGTAGTGGATCGCCACTACACTGGGAAAATAGTCGCTCCGTGGTCGAGGATGGTTGTTGAACCCCCCGGCGATGCAAAACAAGCTAACCGAAATCTCAAAATGAAGTTGTTAGCTGAGGGAAAGAACTATGCCTCTCTGACTTACATCGACGGCAACATAAGAATTATAAGGTCGATGGCGCGCTCAATTGACCACGTTTTGTCAAGAGGGAAAGCATTGGGGATTTTTGAACACTCTGAACGGAGTACTCCATTCGAGGAAATTACCGAGTGCCTTCTTCAGAAAAAGCTCAGCTATGCAGAGGCTGAATTCGAGCAATCCAGGCTCGCTCGACGGGGTTCAGATTCGGTGAGGTTTGGTTTGTTTGATGGAGGGGTATTGATCTTGAACCCGAGAGTCACAACAGCTGAGCAAATTCTCGAAAGGTGGGCAACTTTGTTCAAAGAAAACCCAGCGCGTGATCAGATCTCTCTCTCGATAGTTCAGAAAGAATTCCAGGAAGAGATTGTTGTTTTTCCACATTGGAGGACTTCCATGTTTCCAATAATAGTTAGATGCCCTCACTCTAAGCCCTCTGTGAACGAGTTCAGACTCATCCGCCTCATCCAAAATTTTCCAAGATTGTTTTCCTTTCTGCAGCAATTTCGGACCTTTCTTACCGGGAGACATCGTCAAAATTTTCGCATCCATCTTGATCACGTTGCCCTTAGCAAGAACCGAACCCGCAGTTAATCATGATTAGGTGACTAATCTGGTCCTCCTGGTCGGTACTCCAGGAATGGGCTAAGGCTCGAGAATCCTCATCAACCCGCTACATTATGGGGACCGGCTTAAGATGGCGCCAAGATTGGCGCCACGAAAGCTCGAACAAGCCTCACCCCTTGCCGTAGGGTTATCAATGTGAAAATTTCAGTAATTGGTTGCGGTTATCTTGGGGCAGTGCACGCCGCAGCAATGGCTGAATTAGGTCACGATGTCATTGCTATCGACACCAACAAGGCGAGAATCGAAGCACTACAGCGTGGAGTTGCGCCCTTTCATGAACCTAATTTTGAGAATCTCCTGAAGAGGAATTACTCACGACTCACATTCACGACAGACATTTCCAAAATTAGGGAATCCCGCGTGCATTTCATTGCCGTAGGCACTCCTCAGGCGGCAGATTCTTCAGCCGACATGACTTTCATTTATGGCGCTTTCGAGAATCTGATTCCTTACCTCTCCGGCGGAGATTTAGTTGTGGGCAAGTCAACCGTTCCGGTCGGAACGGCTAATCAGCTGTCTGCCAGAATTGCCGAGTTGGAAGCGCACTTGATATGGAACCCTGAGTTCCTTAGAGAAGGATTTGCTGTCGAAGACACCCTCTCGCCTGACCGCTTGGTGTACGGCGTGCCCGAGGGGATTGACGGCGAGGAAGCCTCCAGAATTCTAGACGAGGTCTACGAGTCTATTTTGGAACGTGGTTGTCCCAGACTAATCATGAACTCTTCCACTGCCGAGCTCGTTAAGGTTGCAGCAAACTCGTTTCTAGCCACCAAAATATCGTTCATAAATGCGATGGCAGAAATAGCCGAGGTCACTGGTGCCGATGTCACGCAATTAGCCGATGCAATTGGATACGACTCTCGAATAGGGCGCAAGTTTCTGAACGCTGGGATTGGTTTTGGTGGCGGATGCCTTCCAAAAGATATTCGTGCCTTCATGGTAAGGGCAGACCAGCTTGGAGTCGGCGAAGCACTCACTTTCCTAAAGTCAATCGAGTCGATTAATCTGCGCCGGCGCGAACAAGTGACACGATTGCTGAAGGAAGAATTGGGCCAAATAAAAGGCAAGAAGATAGCCATTTGGGGAATCGCATTCAAGCCAAATTCAGACGACATTCGGGATTCTCCTGCCCTCAGTATCGCCCATTCGCTGGCTGCGCACGGAGCGATTGTCGTTTCTGCAGATCCAATGGCATGGAAGGCTTCTACGGAGCAAATTCCAGGGGACGCCGATATTGGATTCCACTCGGTTATCCAAGACCACATAACAGCAGTGGAGGGTGCCGACGCTCTTGTCGTTGCGACAGAGTGGGATATCTTTATCAATGAAGACCCGAATCGAGTAGGGCCGCTCATGAAGAGCAAGCTGGTTATTGATGGAAGAAACTGTCTTGATTCACTTGTGTGGAAATCTGCGGGCTTTCGGATCCGAGGGTTTGGGAGGCTCTACTAAGCAGCACACTAGAGCGTCGAGGAACGGTTGATAGCAGTGATTTGCGCGGTAAGCGGCGTGTACCCAGGCGATTTCGACGAAACGTGCGTCCGGAAGGCGCCAGCGAGATAACCTTAGACATCAACGAAAGACGCTATGTTCTTCGACCGCGCGTAACTTGGGGGCTAGATATGGATTTACAGAAGTGCACGAGGTGTGGCCTGCCCGAAACATATGAGACCATCGAATTCGATTCCATGGGGGTCTGCAACATATGCTTACAGCACACATTCAAGAACGAGTCAATCAATTGGACTGAACGACGGGAGATGTTGGAGTACTTAGTTTCGGGGCACAGAGGGAAAACTCAGTACGACTGTCTTGTACCCTTTTCCGGGGGCAAAGATTCAACCTTCACGCTCTTGTATCTGGTCAAAGAGCTCAAACTTAAGCCGCTCGTGGTCCAATTTAATCACGGCTTCTTGAGGCCAGGAGTGCTTGCAAACAATGAACGAACGTTCAAACAGCTCGGAGTCGACGTCCTAAGTTTCACTCCGAATTGGAGAGTTGTAAAATTGCTGATGAAGGAAAGCCTGGTTCGGAAGGGTGACTTTTGTTGGCACTGTCACACTGGAATCTTCTCCTACCCAATGCATGTTGCTGTTCGACACGAAGTTCCCCTCGTCTTCTGGGGGGAACCATCGTCCGAGTACACCGCTTACTACGACTACCGGTCGAACGAAATTGAAAAGGTCGATGAGGAGCGGTTCAACCGCTACGTCAACCTCGGCCTGACGGGGGAAGACATGAGAGAAATTATCTCAGAAAATCAAAATGTTGATCCTCGAGACTTTGAGCCATACATCTACCCTAAATCAGAAGACCTCAAGAAGGCAGGAATCCAGTCCGTCACACTTGGTTCTTTTATTCCTTGGAATACCCGCACCCAGTCTGAGAGGATCAAGGACGAGCTTGGGTGGGAAGGCGATGAGGTAGAGGGAATGCCACCAGGCCGCTTCGATTATGAGAAAATTGAATGCTATATGCAAGGTTCACGAGACTATCTTAAGTTCCTGAAACGAGGGTATAGCCGTGTGTCGCAAATGACTGCTCTCGACCTTCGAAACGGGCTCATTGACAGGTCCGAAGCTGATCAACTTGTCGAAAATTTCGAGGGGAAGCGCCCGCCTTCCCTCGATCTCCTCATGGAGTATCTTGAAATCGACGAAGATGAATTTAATGAAATAGCATCGAAAATGAGTATTGCTCCCCACAAACCTTTCTTCGAGAAGATTCCGATTGCTCCCAAGACCCACGACTTCGAAACTTGGTACCGAGAGCCGTGACGGTCGGGATAATCTCTCTCGAGGGGAGCAACTTGGGCTCACTTGTGGGCGCTCTCACCAGAATGGAAAGTGTGTACACAATCGTTCGCTCCCCCAAGAATTTGCTCCAAGTTGAGCGGGCAATTCTTCCGGGAGTAGGCAGCTTTATGAAAGCCTCAGTCGAATTGAAGGAGAACAAGCTCCTTAGTGCGCTGCGGTCGTTTGCGCGCGACGGTAATCCGTTGATGGGAATCTGCTTGGGAATGCAGCTTCTGTCTGAGCGTGGAATGGAGGGTGGCGTTTCAGAGGGGCTGGGCCTAATAGGCGGAACTACACAACCTCTGCCCAAGGCGCCTGGGATTCAAAGTCAGCACGTGGGATGGAATTCCATCAAATTGAAGTCCTCTCACCCAACCACAAATGGGATCCTCGATGAGACTGATTTCTATTTTGTTCATGGTTTTACAGTTGCGAACGGAAACGCTGCCGAAATATTGAGTGTTACTAACCATGGTGAGGATTTTGTCTCTGCCGTCTCCTCGCGCAACGTCGTGGGCTTTCAATTTCACCCCGAGAAAAGCCAAAAACCAGGGCAGAAGATCTTCGAGAACTTTCTCGCTTGGGATGGGAAATGCTGAAGAAACGAGTGGTGCCGTTGCTCCTATGGTCCGGCGGAAAACTTCGGAAAACCAAGCAGTTCGATGAAGGTGTTGTGGTCGGAGATTCCTTGAAGACTTCAAGACTATTTTCAGACCAGCAAGCAGATGAAATCATGTTATTAAACATTGACGATTCTGTCTTTGGCAAAGACCTTTTTCTCGAGACAGTCTCAAGAATAGCTAGGGAAATAATGATGCCCCTCTCAGTAGGAGGCAAAGTCAGGTCATTCAACGACGCGAGAAAGTTGTTCGAGGCAGGGGCGGACAAGATTGTAATGAACACAATTTTCTTCGAGGATCCGGTTCTGGCTCGAGCCATAGTTGCCTCCTTTGGCTCGCAAGCAGTTGTTGCGGGAGTGGATTACAAGTTAGAAACAGGATCGGAAAAAGGGATGCGGCTTTTCTCGGACAGAGCAAGTCGAGCGAGACCAACATCAGTATCCGCCCATTTACATTCTGTCAGTCTCGCCGGAGCTGGAGAGGTGATGTTGCAATCGATTGACAGGGATGGCTCTCAAACGGGATACGACTTGGAATCCCTGGTAGCTGTTCGAAACCTGGTTGAAGTCCCTCTAACCATAGCTGGCGGTGCGCGAGACTTTAGTGATTTGAAAGCGGCGTTTGATCTGGGCGCCGATGCGGCTGCTTGCGGTTCGCTCTTTTACTTTGGTGACAACAATCCCTTACGTGCCAAGTCTTACCTGGCCAACAAAGGCATCATGGTCAGGAATCATCTGCAATTTGCTTGACCACCGTCCAGACCAAGAGCTCTCACAGTCCGGAAAAGGACCTTCATTTGAATGCGATGGCTTTCGAGGTTCTGAAATTTATTTAGCAATGGAGATATCTAGGCTGGGGAAAGCTTCACCTAGCCTTGTCAACAGCCAACGTACTCGGCGTCTCACGCCCAATCGAAGGCTCGAGTTACTGCTTTTTTCCACAACCGAAGCTTCTCTACGCGCTCTTCTTCAGACATATCCGGGACAAATCGCTTGTCTTCGCTCCACTTGCCACGAAGCTCCTCCCGGTCTTTCCAGAACCCCACCGCAAGACCTGCCGCATAAGCGGCGCCCACCGCGGTGGTTTCCGCCACGAGTGGCCTGACAACCGGAACACCCAGGATGTCGGCCTGGAACTGCATCAGGGTTTCGTTGTTCACCATGCCGCCATCAACCTTCAATTCGGTGAGATCAACTCCAGCATCGGCGTTGACCGCATCGAGAACTTCCCGAGTCTGGAAGGCCGTTGCCTCGAGCGCTGCTCGGGCAATGTGTCCCTTGTTGATGAAGCGAGTAAGGCCGACAATCACTCCTCTCGCATCCGAGCGCCAGTAGGGGGCAAAGAGGCCTGAGAAAGCCGGAACCACGTAACATCCCCCGTTATCGGGAACACTGGCGGCAAGCGCCTCCACCTCTTTCGCATCAGAAATGATGCCCAGGTTGTCCCGCAACCACTGCACGAG
>Ga0129324_10001197_pt1 | contig 17107 bp, 17 predicted proteins | sample CPBDNA_7_FD_96879 | JGI IMG/M metagenome (GOLD analysis project Ga0129324, IMG submission 96879) | Freshwater to marine salinity gradient microbial communities from Chesapeake Bay, USA - CPBay_Spr_15_0.2_DNA | ecosystem: Environmental > Aquatic > Marine > Coastal | place: USA: Chesapeake Bay... | reverse complement strand
TTTGCAGGCCTTTCCGTGCACGCACCGGTCGCCCGCATGACGATCCCCATGGCGGTCGCCAAGCTGGACCGTTTCAAAGTCGCCGCCCAGCAGATCGAACGTGCGGTGCGCGATTACGATGTGCCGATGGACGCCGACGCCGACCAACAAGGAATCGCGTCATGAGCCTTACGCCCGAACAACGCAGCCGCATCACGCTGGTCACCGGGGTCATCGGTGCCGACACCCACATCGTCGGCAACCGCATCCTGTCGATGGCGCTGGAAAAAGAAGGTTTTAAAATCGTCACGCTGGGGGCATTGACGCCGTCGGAAGATTTTATCAAGGCCGCCATTGAGACCGCAGCCGATGCCATACTTGTATCGTCTCTTTACGGTCAGGGCGAATTGGACTGCCGTGGTTTTCGCGACATGTGCATCGAAGCCGGGCTTGAAGACATCGTGCTCTATGTCGGCGGCAATCTGGTGGTCGGCAAACAATCCTGGGACGAGGTCGAGAAACGCTTTACCGACATGGGGTTTGACCGCGCATTTCCGCCGGGCACGCGGGTGCCGGGCGTGGTCGAAGCGTTGGATGCAGACTTAGGCGCGAAGGCCGGGATTGTCGCGGCATGACGCAAAATGCGGCCCTTTTGATCGATTTCGGCAGCACCTACACCAAGCTGCGTGCCGTCGACCTGGCTGCCGGGATCATCCTCGGCAGCGGCCAAGGCCCGTCGACGGTCACCAGCGATGTGAACATCGGCTTAGATGCGGCACTCGCCGATCTGGAAGCACGCTTGGGCGGCCTACCTGACTTTAAGCACCGCCTTGCGTCTTCAAGCGCGGCCGGTGGTCTGGCGATGGTGACGGTCGGGCTGGTCAAAGAGCTGACCGCCGAAGCAGCACGACTGGCGGCGCTCGGCGCCGGCGCAAAACTGATCGGCGCGCACGCCTATAAACTGACCGACAAAGACGCCGCCGGGATCGTCGCAGGTGCACCGGATATCCTTTTGCTCGCCGGCGGCACCGACGGTGGCAACGAAGAAACCATTCGTTGGAATGCAGAAAAATTAGCGGTCGCGGGGCTTGGATGCCCGGTCGTCGTCGCCGGCAATCGGGTCTGCGCAGATGACGTCGCGAAGACCCTTGCAGATGTCGGGGTCGACGTTCGGATCGCCGGCAACGTGATGCCGGAATTCAACGTGCTGGATGTGGAGCCTGCCCGCGCCGCGATCCGCGATGTATTTATCGAGCGGATCGTGCACGCCAAAGGCATCGACCGTGCGGCAACGCGCTTTGATGCTGTTCTGATGCCGACGCCGGCTGCGGTGATGGACGGCGCCAAGTTGCTGGCGAACGGAGCGGCAGGGTATGGCGAAGGCCTGGGGCCACTGATCGTCATAGATGTCGGCGGCGCCACCACCGATGTGCATTCCATCGCCGACGGTAAACCTGTGGCCAGCGGGGTGTTGCAATACGGCCTGCCCGAGCCGCACGCCAAGCGCACGGTTGAGGGCGACTTAGGCATGCGCCACAACGCGCACACGATTGTTGAGGCCGCAGGCCCCGACGTTATTCGCACCGCCGCCGATATCGACACCGCAGATTTCGAGCGCATCCTAGCTGCCATCGCCAACGACCCTGAGCGGCTTCCGGAAACTGAAGCAGAAAGAAAGCTTGATATCGTGCTTGCGGAATCCGCCGTTCATCGAGCCATGCAGCGCCACGCCGGACGCATCGAAATCAAGCAATCCGTGACCGGCCCGGTGACCGTGCAATACGGCAAAGACCTGACCGAGATCGCAACCGTTATTGGCACCGGCGGCGTCTTGGCGCACAGCGAAGACCCGGAGCGGATTTTGCGCGCCGCCCTTTTTGAAGGTGCGGCACCGGAATCGCTTCGTCCAAAACACCCGCGCCTTTTGATCGACAACGAATATGCGCTTTATGCCATTGGTTTGTTGGCCGGTGTCGCCCCCGACGGTGCGATGAAGCTCGCGCAAAATGTTTTGCATCACGACGACACAGAAACGCCAAACAAGGATACCCAGCATGACCAGCCACCCGCAGCCTGAGAGCGCTCGGCCGTTATCGGCAGCGCGTATCGACGCCGACGTATTCGACGAGATGCGCCGGGTTAATCTGGCGCGTTGGCCCACGGGCGCTGAGGTCGACATTGACGAGGCGGTCGCGTTTCACAAAAGTCTACCCAAACATAAGCAACTCGGCTGGGTGATGCGCCAAGCCGACGCCGAAGGCCGTTGTCTGACCCAACCCCGCGGCGGCTTTGCGACTGTGGAGTTGCAAAAGGAATTGATGCAGATACTCGACAAAGAGGGCCACGCCGACATCGTGCCGACCACGACCGACAGCTACACCCGCAACGAACAATGGGAAAATGCCGCGCGCGGTGTCGAAGAATCAAAAAAGGCCGGACGCTCGATGCTGAACGGCTACGCGATGGTCAACTACGGCCCCAAGGCAACGCGGCAGTTGATCGAAGCCATCAACAAGCCGGCGATTGTGCTGTCCGGCACGTCGATGCCACGGCTCACGTCCGAGATCGGCTTTGCCGCAGGATATTCGGGATACCTTGGGTCTGGTATGGCGTACACGGCGTCCTACACCAAAGAAGTCTCAATCGAGCAAGGCATCCGCAACTATCAGTATTTAGATCGCCTAGCCGCCATGTACCAAGACAAGGGCGTCGATCTGCACCGCCGCCAACCCGGCTTTTTGACCGGCACGAACATTCCGCCATGCATTGCGATTTTGACCTGCATCATCGATGCGCTATTGGCAGCCGGCCAGGGCGTGAAGAACTATGGCCTTGAGCTCGGCCAAACTATGCACCTAGTGCAAGACGCAGCCGCGATCAAAATGGCTCGTGTACTGACCCAGGAATATCTGCAAGCCCAAGGTTACGACGACGTATTTACGCCCGTCACATCCCTGCATTGGATGGGTGCTTGGCCTCAGGACGAAGCGCAATGCGAAGCGCTGGTGTCTTACGGCGGCACGCTTGCGGCGATCGGGGGCGCGGTCAGCGTGACGACGAAATCATCCCACGAAGCGTTCGGCATTCCGACGCCACAGGCAAATGCCGCCGGGCTCCGCAATACGCGGATGGCCATTTACCTGGCGCGTCATATACGCGTGGATAGCATGCCGGAATTCACGACCGAGTGCGAGTTGATCGGCCGCGAGGTCCGACCGGTGATGGATAAGATTCTTGAAATGGGCGACGGCGATGTCGCGGTGGGCACGGTGCGCGCCTGCGAGGCCGGGGTCATGGACATCCCCTGGTCGCCCAGCAATTACCTGCAAAGTCGCATCATGCCGGCACGTGATGCGGACGGCTATCTGCGCATCCTCGACGCCGGCGACATGCCGATTCCAGCCGACGTTATCGACATCCACCGCGCCAACTTGCGTCGCCGTGCGGAGCGCGATCACCTGTCATTCGATCATGAACTCGCGGTCTCAAGCGTCTATGAAATGTCCGAAGGTCTGGATCAATTGATTCCGTTCCCGTGGGCGGCTGAATGAAATAGAGAAAACATGAGCTTCATGCTTCGGCATGATCGTGAACCCTCATTCCCGGCCTGTAAAATTAAACAGCTTCTCAATCCACGAAATGACTGCGCGTATCCGACGAAGTTCAAGCTGATCGGCATGGGCAAGCAACCATATTTCTCGCGAAGGCAATGGTATGCCGCCTTTAATGTTGAAACGCATAAGACGATCGTCTCGGTTCGCAATCACACTGGGGAGTAACGCGCGCCCAATGCCTGCAATCGCGGCTTCAAATGCCGTCTCGGCGTCGTGGACCCGAAGTCCGGAGAGCTGACTCGTCTGCCCTTTTGTCACTCTTGCTATCCATTGCGCTTGCGGCAGACGTGCCATCGTCTCGTCATAGGTAATCCACGGTAATCCCGCCGCCTTCTTTGCGGAATAATCGCGCGACGTGTAAACGGCGTAATTCAGGTCTCCGATACGCCAGGCCTTCACATTGCTCCCACCGGTCGTTGGCCGCGCAAGGCGAATTGAAATGTCAGCCTCACGACGCGTTAAACTTAAATCACGACTGTCAGGCACGAGTTCAACGTCGAGTTTCGCATGTGCGGTCAAAAGTTGGCCTATTTGTGGTGTCAATAAACGGTTGATGATGATAGGGACCGAGGTCAATCGAACCGAACCAACGCATTGATCTGGACTGGAACCGCATATCTCTGCGATGAGATCGATCTGATGATCCATGTATTCGACGCGACATGCGACCGCCTCGCCCTGCGAGGTTAGTTGTAGGGACCCGTCGGGTAGACGGCGGTATAATTGCGCGCCGACAGAGGATTGCAGAGCGGCTAGTCGGCGTGACACCGTCGTATCGTCAACGCCGATCTGTCGGGCTGCGGCAGCCAAACTGCGGCCTCTTTTTACAGCAAGCAAATAACGAAGGTCATTCCAATTTTTAAGCTGCATTTATGCAGTATAAAACTGCATTTTTTCGGCTTCAAACTGCAAATTTGTTATTTAAAAATAGTCCCACATTTAGGGAAAGGAGCGTTATCATGAAGTTTGTCGTTTTATTCGAAGATAATCCAAAGGCTGAGGATGATCTGCGGACCAAATACATGCCGGATCATCTGACATTTCTTGAGCGGCATAACGGGAGCATAGAGGCTGCGGGTCCACTCAAGACCCAGGCGGGTTCTGCCGCTGGTGGAATTTGGATCGTAGAAGCGAGTAGTGCCGACGACGTACAAATGCTCGTGGAGCAAGACCCTCTTTGGCCGACGGGTCTTCGCAAATCGGTCGAAATCCTGTCATGGAAACAGGTCTTTGCAGGTGGTCGTCGTCTCATAAGCGTTTGATCGCATCTTACGAGAACTGAAACTGCTTTCGTCCGAGGTATCGCACGTCATACCCGAGAACTTAATGTTTTCGGACTCTATCGGCACGACCGGTTTAGTAAGCGATTAGAATATCCCGCGTCGGATCAAATTCAAAGCGACCAGAAAAAGCGCAATCAACAACATTTTTCGAAACAGTTGCTCGTTGATCAAGCCGCGCAAGCGCTCGCCGACCAAAATGCCCAGCATCGCCGGAATACAGGCCGCTGCCGAGATCGGGGCCGTCTCGGCATTGAGCACGCCGTTGGCGATGTAGAACGCCACCAATGGAATCGCGCCGGCCAGCCAAATAATCGCAATGGTGCGGACCCATTCGTCTTTCGGCAGGTGCAGCATAAACATGAACATCATAATCGGCGGTCCCCAGATCGTCGAAATACCCCCCAGCAATCCGCCCAGGATACCGGCGATTGGGCCTAAAATTCGCTCAGCCAGGAAGCTCAACGGGCGCGGCCTGGGTTTCCAAAGCTCGGACACGGTGAACACCAATGTCGCAATGCCCATGCACAAGAACATCGTCGCTGGATCGGTATCCGCGACGATCAGCGAGCCCAAATACAAACCGATCACAAACGGCACCAACAGCGGCCAAAACCGTTTGATCGGGCGCCAGTCGCTGCCGGTCCGAAACGCTTGCCATACATTGGTCACCACAACCGACAGCACGATCAACGCCAGCGCTTGATGCGGCTCAACAAAATTGACGACGATGACCATCGTGACCACCGGCAATGCGACGCCGGTGATGCCTTTGACGATGCCGCCGACAAAGATCGACATCACCATTACCGCCAAGATTTCCGGCGCGAAGCCGAACATAAACTAGAGGCCGCCGAGGCTGTGGATGTCTTTCATGAATGCACCTATTTCGCCGAAGCTGGGCACCATCGACGGCAACATCACCGCACCATCCGTGACCTTGAGCGGTTCACGGAACAGCGGCGTTACGGGTTTTAAAAATCCATTCATTTCGCCTGCATTATCGATCAAGGCGCCGGCGACGCAAGCCTCCATCCAGCAACCCAGGTCACTGGCCACCCCGTTCCCCAACACCGGCGTCATCCCGAGCGTGCGGATCAGGCGGAGCTGCGCGGCCAAATTATCGAGGCTGCCGGCCTTCATCAGCTTCAGTTTCACATAGCTGACATTGCCGAGTTCAGCAGCGCGTTCAATCTCGTCCGGGCCATAGATACTCTCGTCCAACATAAATGGCACATTGCTGACAGCCGCCACCGCTTTAGCCGCATCCCAATCGTCCATATGGCAGGGCTGTTCCAACAACTCTATCCCGACGGGTTCAATTTGCGACGCATAGGCGATACCTTCGTTGCGTGAATAGCCTTGGTTGCCGTCGACTCGAATCCGCACACCCGGCGGCAGGCACGACTGAATGAACCGGGTCCGCGCGAGGTCATCGGCCACATCCCACCCGATCTTGACTTTGATGGTCGTGTAGCCGGCATCCGCATGCGCTTGAACTTCGCGGATGATCTCTGCCTCTTCAGTCGCATTCAGCGTTGCCAACAACGGCACCCGGGTATTCGGGGTTGTCTGCAGCAACGTATGGCCTTGCATCATCTCAATCGCCGTGACCAAAGCGGTCACGGAGAATGGGGCCTCAGGGTGATGTACCGACAACGCATCCTTGGCCGCGTCGGCGTCCAGCCCGAGCACCGTTTCGGCGAGGCGGCAAACGGTCTGCCAACAACCGTCGATGGTCTCGGACGTATAGCCGGTGAGGATCGTCGCCTCGCCGATGCCCGCGCTGCCATCGTCGCCCGCCACATCTACGATAATGGTATCGAACGCCGTCACCGGCCCAAACGCGAGCTTATACGGCACACGAAGCGGCAATGACAGGCGTCGCACGCGAAGGCCGGTAAGCTTGGTCATGTGTTTCCCCATATCAGCGTAACGGCGATTGGTTGCCTCAGCATACTCAGATGCCTAAAGTCCCAGCAGCTTAAACGACCTTGGGAGGGGCGGTCATGTCTCGTGGTATCGATCATCTCGTTTTGTGCGTGAATGACCTAAAAAAAGCGCGCGAAACCTATGCGGCCATGGGATTTACCATGACCCCGCAAGCCCAGCACCCGTTCGGCACCGGCAATACCTTGGCCCAGTTCGATGGCTGCTTTTTAGAAGTGCTCGCCGTCACCCAGCCTGAGGATATATTTGAACATGACGGCGATACCTTCAGCTTTCCGGCATTCAACCGCGATTATCTGGCTGACCGAGAAGGCATGTCGATGCTGGTACTCGACAGCGAAGACGAGACCGCAGATCGTGCGGAGTATCTGGCAAGCGGTCTTCGCGTACACAGCCCATTCGATTTTCAACGCCAAGCGAAGCAACCGGACGGTGGCTCTGTTACCGTCGGGTTTTCCCTGACATTTGTCACCGACCCGGCGCTGCCGGATATGGCCTTTTTCACCTGCAAGCAATGGCGCCCGGAGCTGTTTTGGAAGCCCGACTATCAACGCCACGCCAACGGCGCGACAAGCATCAAAGATGTATTTGTCGTGAGCCCTGACATTACCTCGGGCGCGGCGTTCTTGAGCGCCTTCGCGGGCGCGCCGATAACTGAGACCGCGCAAGGTGTCGATACCATCGCAACCCAGCGCGGCGACCTCGTGGTGATGACGCCGGATGCCTTCGCGGCGCGATTCCCAGGGGCGTTTACGGACCGGGAGACGTCCACGCCGTTCTTTGCCGGGTTCTCCATCGCCTGCAAAGATCCGGACAAGACGGCACATTTGTGGCAGAATGCCGGGCTTGAGGTACACACGGGCGCCGATGGCGCCTGGCTAGCCCCTAGCGCAGGGATGGGCTGCGTCATCGTTGCAACATGACCTGCATTTCATAAGCATAAGTCAAGATTATCGAAAACAAATCAATCTATAATCATGATAAGAACTGGCTCACATCCTCAACGCAGAGTATAAATACCCTTATGAGCAACAGCATTCATGTATCTGTTTGGCGCGGCGGCGAACAAGGCCAGTTTGAAGCCTTTGACGTACCTCGCCAACCATCGCAGACCGTCCTCGATGTGGTCACCTACATCCAACGCAACATTGACCCGACGCTGAGCTATCGGTTCGCATGCCGGGTTGGCATGTGCGGATCATGCGCGATGACCGTGAACGGCAAGCCGCGCTGGACGTGTCGTACCCACGTCAACAAAGTTGCCGGCGACGGCACCTTGGAAATCTCACCGCTGCGCAATCTGAAAGTCGTCAAAGACTTGGCCTGCGACATGACCGATTTTTTCGACAAGATGAACCGCGCCGAAGGCAAATTCCATCCGACCAAAAGCCGCCACGATGACTTTGACGTGGTGCTGCCCGACGATCCGGCCCGCAAGCTGGCGGCGCAAGCGATTGAGTGCATCGGCTGCGCGGTCTGCTATTCGGCCTGCGATGTCGTCGAATGGAACAAAGATTATTTGGGCCCAGCCGCCTTGAACCGCGCCTGGACGTTGGTCAACGATGTTCGCGACGGCGGCAACAAAGCGCGGCTTACCGCCGTATCCGGGGACGCCGGTTGCCATGCCTGCCATTCGCAACAGGGCTGCGTGAAACACTGCCCGAAGAACCTCAGCCCAACGTTCTCGATCACGGGTCTCAAGCGGGCCACGGCGAAAGCGGCGCTTAAGGGCGAACTCTGATGCCCGGCGCTGCGGTCGAGGCCAAGCTTTGGATCTGGCAGCGCCTGAGCGCAGCCGTTCTGGGGATTTGCGTGATCGTGCATTTGGCGGTCATCGTCTATGCCGTGCAAGGCGGACTAACTGCAGACGAAATCATCAACCGGGTGTCCGGTAACCTCGCGTGGTTTGCGTTCTATTCGGTGTTTGTGATCGCCGTTGCCATTCATGCGCCGATCGGCGTACGCGCCATTTTAAACGAGATGACGCCACTGCGCCCGGGTGCCGTGCATGCGGTCATGGCCACGTTCTGCCTGATCATTTTGGCGATGGGCTTTCGCGCCATCATCGGCCTTTATACCGCAGGGGGTGTCTGATGTTCCGGGGACACCGCCAACACGCGCATTATTGGGCGTTCGCATTACACCGGATCGCCGGCCTGTTGCTGGCTTTATTTCTGCCCGCGCACTTTTATGTGCTGGCGCTGTCCATTGAGGGCGCGGCCGCCATGGATGGCTTTATCCGATGGACCGACGCTCCTTTGGTCAAGCTTGCCGAAACCGTGTTGGTGATTTTACTCGCCGCCCACCTGACCGGCGGCCTGCGTCTGATGGCTTTGGAATTCATCGGCACCCGCGAAAGCTCGAAAGCCGCCGTCGCCATCGGCACCGGCATTGCGCTCGCGGTCGGCTTGATGTTCTTGCTCAATGTCACCTGAGATTATCCTCCTCTTGGTCGGTGCGTTCGCTGCCGCGTTCGTCTCGGGGACCGCCGGCTTCGGCGATGCATTGATCGCATCTGCGGTTTGGCTGCACGTACTGGCCCCGGCTGAGACCGTACCGCTGGTGGTCTCGTGCTTTTTCGTCATGCACATCTTTATGCTGGCCAGTATGTGGCGGCGGCTGTCGTTTAAATATCTTTGGCCGTTTTTGGTCGGCGGCACCATTGGTGTGCCGCTCGGGACCGAGCTTTTGAGGATTGTCGAACCAGACACATTTAAGCGGGTCGCCGGCATCGGGCTGATGATCTATGGCGCAGTGATGCTGTGGGCGACCGCGTTGCCGCATATCACCCGAGGCGGACGCCCGCTGGATGGCGCCGTCGGCATGGTCGGCGGTGTGCTCGGCGGGTTCGCAGGCTTATCGGGCTTCGTGCCCGGTGTGTGGTGCACGCAACGCGGTTGGAGCCGGGCCGAGGCACGTGGCGTCACGCAACCGTTGATCCTCACTATGCACGGGATGGCGTTCGGATGGCTGGCGGTGGGTGGCATGGTGCCCCCTGAAACCGGCACACGTTTTTTGATCGCCATGCCGGCCATCGCCATCGGTGCCTGGCTCGGCGTTAAGCTATATGGCTATTTCAATGAAGTGCGCTTTCGTCAGTGCGTGTTATCCGTGCTGTTCATTGCAGGCGCCATTCTTTTGCTGACCCCAGGAGGCGCCTGACATGTCCGGTAACTTTACCATCGAAGAACATCGCACTGATGTCTTGGTCTTAGGCTCGGGTGGTGCGGGTTTGTTCGGCGCCCTGCATGCCAAAGCCGCGAACCCGGAGCTTGAGGTCACCGTCGCCGTCAAAGGCCTGCTGGGCAAATGCGGATGCACGCGCATGGTGCAGGGCGGCTACAACGTCGCCTTGGCGCCCGGCGACAGTGCGGAACGACATTTCATGGACACCGTCGACGGCGGCAAATGGATCAATCGCCAAGACTTGGCGTGGAAATTGGTCACCGAGGCGCAGGTCCGCATCCGCGAATTGGAAAACGAGCTCGGCTGCTTTTTTGACCGCAACCCGGACGGCTCCGTCCATCAAAAAGCGTTTGCTGGTCAAACCTTTGACCGCACCGTGCATAAGGGCGACCTGACCGGCATCGAAATCATCAACCGCTTGTCTGAACAAGTCTGGGCGCGCGACATCAAACGCTTGGAAGACCACCGCGCGGTGGCGTTGGTGCCGGCCGCCGATGGCTCTGGGATCGCTGGCGTATTGATGATCGACATGCGCGCGGGCACGTTCCGTTTGGTGCGCGCGGCCGCCGTGCTGTTGGCGACCGGCGGCGGGCCGACCATGTACAAATACCACACGCCGTCCGGCGACAAGACCTGCGACGGCATGGCGATGGCGCTGCGCGCCGGATTGACGCTGCGTGACATGGAGATGGTGCAGTTCCACCCGACCGGCCTTATTGCCGGCGAAGATACGCGCATCACCGGCACCATCATCGAAGAAGGTTTGCGCGGCGCCGGCGGATATTTGCTGGACGGCAACGAAGAGCGCTTCATGCACAAGTATGACGAACGCGGCGAGCGCGCGACCCGCGACATCGTCAGCCGCGGCATGTTCCAAGAAATGCGCGAAGGCGTCACCGCCAAGAACGGCGGCCTGTATATCACCATGCGTCACCTCGAAGCCCCATTGGTCCGCAAAAGCTTTAAGGGCATGGTCGAGCGTTGCGCTGACTGCGGCTTCGATCTGGTCGGCGGCTTGGTCGAGGTGGTGCCGACCGCACACTATATGATGGGCGGCCTGGTATTCGAGCCCGACTGCACGACCGAGATGGCGGGCCTATATGCTGCCGGCGAAGATACCGGCGGCGTGCACGGCGCCAATCGTTTGGGCGGCAACGGGGTCGCCAACTCGACCGTATTCGGCGGCATTGCCGGCGACAGCATTGCGGCCACCATCAAACCCGGACAGGCCGTCCCCGACGTCGACCAAAGCGTGATCGACGCCACCATGGCGCTGTGCCGCCAACCGCTGGACCGTCCGGCCGGGCGCATCGACGAGGTGCGGACCGAGCTTTGGGATCACATGTGGGACGACGCCGGGATTGTGCGCGACGCCGCCAGCCTCAAACGGGCTGACGCCAAACTCATCGAACTGGATGCCCAGCTAGATACCGTCGGCATTGCGGAGAGCAATCTCGCCTATAACCTGACGTGGCACGATTGGCTGAACCTGAAAAACCTGATCTTGGTCTCAAAAGGCATCGTTGCGGCAGCGACGGCCCGCGAAGACAGCCGCGGCGCTCACTTTCGCGCCGATTATCCCGAGGTCCGCGATTTGGAAAACTCAACCTACACGGTGGTGAATCTGAAAGACGACAAAATCCAACTCGGCACCAAGCCGGTGGATTTCTCCATCGTTAAACCGGGTGAGACCTTGCTCGATACCGACGCGGCTTAACAGCACAGAAACAAACTGGGGCTGGCGCATGCAAAACGACGACATCATCTTCGATTTCGTGGTGCCGGCGAAACAGCCCTGGAGCCGCGTCATTTCAAAAGGCGAGTCACTGACCATCGTTGACCTCGAAGGTCAGCAGGCCGTCGATTTTCTGTGTTTCGATGCCGCCGACCCTGATGATCGCTACAGCGCCATGAATACCATTAAGGTGCAGGGCAGCGCCTACATCAAACAAGGCACGGTGTTATACACCGACAGCGGCAAGGCATTGTTGACGGTCGTCAAAGATACGCTCGGCGGGCACGATACAATTTATGGCTGCTGCAGCAATCCGAATAATTTTCTCCGTTATGGCGTCGCGACGACAGAGAGTTGTTACAGTAACTTTCTGCACGAGCTTGCCACCCACGGCATGGATCGCACCGCGATTGTCGGCAACGTAAATTTCTTTATGCAGGTCCCGGTGATGCCCGACGGCGCCGCCGGCGTCGCCGAAGATGTATCGGCGCCCGGCAGCTACGTCGACCTACGCGCAGAGACCGACGTCTTGGTGGTACTTTCAAATTGTCCGCAGATGCTGAATCCGTGCAACGGCTTCGCGCCGTCCCCGGTTCGCGTCATCGTCCGCAAAGCTGGGGCGCCGATCTCGCTATAACTACAGCTACCTCAACCGCCATCACGCTTCTTGATGAGGTCGTCGATGCCGAAGCCTTGGAACATGGTGATGCCGAGGTCGTGGCCGATTTCGATGCCGAGGTCGTCGTCAACGCGGGCGAGCACGACCCGCGTGCCGTTATCTTGCATTTCAGCGATATCGTCTTTGAATCGAGGCAGGATCGTTTCGGCGCCCTGACGCCAGAAAATCTTCGCCATGTTGGCATTCAAGCGCTTCATATTTACGATGCCGACCGTTTCCGGAAAAATCGCATCAATGGCGATGGAGCCGTTGCGCGATGCGATCAAGTTGGACGCGACTTCGTACTCGTCATATTGCTGCAGCACGTTGGCTTGGCGGAATTCGAACGCCAGATTGGAAAAGGCGTTGGCGCGATTGTCGCCTAAGAAGGCTTCGAACGCGCGGGTAAATACGGATTCCACGTTCAAGTTGATGGAACACGTGGCACGTGCCGGGTTCGCGTCGCCGAACGCATCCAGCAAGAGCCGGTCCAAGGTAATCGTCAGTTGATTGAACAAGTTACCGCTGCCGCGAAGTTCAACATCACTGAACACATGCTTTTTCAGCGCGTCCATACCGACAAAATATTCATGCATGATATCACTGGGTGGTTCGCCGGGTTTGATCTCGGCAATATTTTGTTGGCGGATGAAAACTTTTGCAAAGGCGGCATGGCCGATCTGTTGATTGACTTCGACCACGCGGTCAATGTCTTGCTCGCCAAGTCGTCGCATTTTTACAGCTTGTGACGGCGCCGGCTTTTTCTCGTCTTCTTCATAGCGTTCCAGAAACCGGATCGCATTCACCATTTTGAAGCGCAGGTCAATCGGACGCAGCAGCCTGGATTGGTCGATCATGCCGAACTGCTCTGGGAAATACTGTTGGATCAGCCGCAGCAGTTCGACCTTCGCGTCGGTCAAAAGCGCGACCTGATTAAATTCGGACATTTTAACCAGCAGCGCGCGGTCCACTTTGGACAATTCAAAAATTTTGGCATTATGTCGCGTGCGGAAATTGCCGAGCACACGCTGCAAATCTAGCCAAAATGACTCTTCCGCTTCCTGGGTTGCCAAACTGCCAAGCGACATCAGCAAGAGCGTATTAAACTCATGTGAATGACTGCCCCAGTTTTTCAGCATTTTCAGCAGAGACCCAACCGGTGGGGACCGATCAAGCGGTATACTCTCTTTCACGCAAACCCCCCTTTTTTTTCGATGCGCTAAGCTATGACACAGAGGGTAAAGAAAACGTAAGTTTCCTAAAGTATAAGGTACCGTAAATACTAGACTTTTACACGGCTGCTTTGCGAGTCAAAGAGCGGCGACAGTGATGCTTTCGCAGGAACGCGCATGCCTGCGACTTCGATTTCATAGCGTCCAGCATTGATATAATCAGCATCGACCCCGCCCGGGTCGGCCACATAACCCAGCCCGATGGCAGCGCCCAACGTATGGCCGAACATCGCCGACGTGATATAGCCCTTGATCTCGCCATCGCGGTATACGGGCTCATTGTGATAAAGCAGCGGATTCGGATCTTCGAGTTGGAACTGCACCAAGCGCTGGTGAACACCGTTTTGTTTTTGCGCCATGATTGCGTCGCGGCCGATGAAGTCGGCCTTTCCGGTTTTGACGGCGAACCCAAGCCCGGCCTCAATCGGTGTTTCCTGCTCAGAGATATCGTGTCCCCAATGTCGATACGCCTTTTCAATGCGTAACGAGTTCATTGCGTGTAGACCGGCCGACTTGAGGCCGAACGCGCCGCCGGCTTCAAAAAGCGTTTCAAAAATATGTGCAGCGAATTCGCTCGGCACATAAAGTTCCCACCCCAACTCGCCGACATAGGTAATCCGTGATGCACGCACCAAGCCATAACCCAGTTCAATCTCGCGGGAATGCGCAAACGGAAACGCATCATTCGAGAGATCGTCCGGACTCAGCGATTGCAACAGCGCCCTGCTTTTAGGCCCCATCACGCCGAACACCGCATAGGCCGACGTCACATCGGTCGCAACGCACCGGGCATCATCAGGGGTATGACGGATGAGCCATTCAAAGTCGCGCACTTGCGAGCCCACACCCGTGACGACAAGAAAATCATTTTCGCCCAAGCGCGCAATGGTCAAGTCAGCCTCGATCCCGCCGCGATCATTCAGCCATTGCGTATAGACGATGCGGCCAACCGCAACGTCGATATCGTTGGCTGAAATATGATTCAGCACGCGGGCTGCGTCCGGGCCCTGCACGCGAAACTTGGCAAACGACGATTGATCGAAGATGCCGACGTTTTCGCGCACGTTCAAATGCTCGGCCGCCGAATGCGGGAACCAGTTTTGACGCTGGAACGCATATTCATACGCCGGCGTCACGCCGTCGGGCGCGAACCAGTTCGCACGTTCCCACCCCGACGCTTCACCGAAGCACGCCCCCATACCTTCAAGCTGCGTATGCACCGGAGATCGGCGCACGCCACGGCTGGTGGCGTACTGATAGAATGGCCAATGCGTCGCGTACAGCAGGCCGAGGGTCTCAGTCACCCGGTCATGCAAATACTTTTGATTGCGCATGAACGGCATGTTGCGGCGAATATCGACGCCGTTGAAATCTCCGCCTGGATGGCCTTCGACGATCCAGTTCGCAAGTACTTTGCCGACCCCGCCGGCGGATTGAATACCGATGGAGTTCATCCCCGCGGCAACGAACAAGCCATCCAGCTCGGGCGCCGCGCCCAAATGATAGCGATCATCCGGGGTAAAGCTTTCCGGACCGCAAAAGAAGGTCTGGATACCCGCTGTTTCCAGTGCCGGCATACGCCGGATCGCATCTTCCAAAATCGGCATGAAGTGATCAAAATCGTCGGGCAGCTGATCGAAACAGAAGTCTTCGGGAATGCCGTCCATGCCCCACGGCTTGGCGACCGGCTCGAAAGCACCCAATAGGATTTTACCGGCATCTTCCTTGAAGTACGCACAATGATCATAGTCACGGTACACGGGCAGATCCGGGGTCACCCCTTCGAAGGGTTCGGTCAAAATATAAAAATGCTCACACGCATGCAGCGGCACCGAGACCCCGATCTCGGCCGCCAAGGTACGCGTCCACATGCCGCATGCGAGTACGATATTTTTGGCCATCACGGTACCCGTCGGTGTCTCGACCCCGACGGCGCGGCCATCGTCGACAATGACTTTCGAGGCCAACGTGTTTTCAAAGATCTCGGCACCGCCCATCCGCGCGCCTTTCGCCAGCGCTTGGGTGATGCCGACCGGATCGGCCTGCCCATCGGATGGAATGAAAATACCGCCGATGACGTCATCGACGTTGATCAACGGATATAAATCTTTACAGCCGTCCGGTCCCAGCACATCGACCTGCAAACCGAAAACTTTGGCCATGTCGGCACGGCGCACCAGATCTTCCATGCGCCCCGGGTTGGTGGCCGTCGACATCGAGCCGTTGATCTTGTAGCCGATCGCTTGACCCGTTTCGGCTTCGAGGCCGCGATAAAGTTCAGCGGTGTATTTGGCAAGTTCGGTCATGTTATGGTTGTCACGAAGCTGACCGATCAGGCCTGCCGCGTGCCAGGTTGTGCCCGACGTCAGCTGTTTGCGTTCCAGTAACACTACGTCACTGACACCGCGCTTCGTAAGATGATATGCAATCGAACACCCGATGACGCCGCCACCGACAATCACCACTTCAGCCGACGTTGGTAGTTGCTTCACCATCATTGATCCCCTTTGTGCCCCGCTATGCTGTTGCAGAGACGTCGACTCGGCAACCGCCAATTTTCCGGCTTTTATACATCCAGATGGCTGGCCAGAGCGTATCGCCACTATGAACCGTAGACATTTCCTCACCTTAGGCGCGCTCAGCGCCCCGGTTGCGCTTGCGGCTTGCTCACCGCTACGCATCGTCAACGCGGTGGTGCCAGATGACGGAGTCGATGTTATCCCCGACTTGGCCTATGGCAACGCACCGCGCCAAATGCTGGATATATATCGTCCTAAAAATGCGACGCAGCCGTTGCCGGTTGTGTTGTTTTTTTATGGCGGCAGTTGGAAACGGGGGCAGCGGACGGACTATGCGTTTGTCGGCCAGGCACTCGCTCGCGAGGGCTTTTTGTGCGCCGTTGCCGATTACAGGTTTATCCCGACGTGGCCTTTCCAGGATTCGTCGAAGACGGCGCCAAGGCCGTGTCATGGCTTGTCGACAATGTTGCCCAGCACGGCGGTGAAACCGGACGCGTCAACCTGATGGGTCATTCCGCCGGCGGGCACATCGCCGCCATGCTGGCGTTGGACGCCCGATATTTGGATGCGACCGACAAAGGCCGCGCCGTGCTGGGCCGTTGGGTCGGGCTTGCAGGCCCGTACGCTTTTTATCCGAGTGAAGTTCGATCCGTTCGCGACATCTTTGCGCAGCTACCCGAAGATCGGGCCCGTCCGATTACATTCGCCGCCCCCGGCGCACCACCGGCGTTGTTGTTGCACGGCGCATCTGATCGAACGGTGTATCCATGGAATTCCGTGCACCTGTCGAACACGCTGCAAGAACACGGCGTCACCGCCGCCGTAAAAATCTAGGGGCTGACATAGATAAGTTCGAAGTATTCATATTTTTACCCATTCGACTAGGACCTTCAAGAGGTTCGCTGTAGGTCGATAATTGAACCGCCACTCACATTCCTTGAGGTATAGGTGAAA
>Ga0129324_10001195_pt1 | contig 17120 bp, 17 predicted proteins | sample CPBDNA_7_FD_96879 | JGI IMG/M metagenome (GOLD analysis project Ga0129324, IMG submission 96879) | Freshwater to marine salinity gradient microbial communities from Chesapeake Bay, USA - CPBay_Spr_15_0.2_DNA | ecosystem: Environmental > Aquatic > Marine > Coastal | place: USA: Chesapeake Bay... | reverse complement strand
CCAAAATCAGCAGGAATTTCTCCCCAAGCCTTAGTTTCCCATTTTAAAATAGGGGTTTTATAAGAGTTTTCTTTAAGCCATTTTTCGGCACGTTTAATTAGGTCTAACAATTCTTTATTGCTAGCATCAAAGGCAATATTGGTTCTGCACGTTTTTTTGCGCACCCAACCGATGGCAATTCTAGAATCAGAATAAATAGGAATGTCTTCCTTGTTTTTGCTTTTTAGAAAAGCCAAACCATGTACCAAGGCTAGGAATTCACCAATATTGTTGGTTCCATTTTTAAAAGGTCCTTGAATAAAGAGTTGCTTTTTAGAATGAGTAAGAACTCCTCTATATTCCATTTTTCCGGGATTTCCGCTACAGGCAGCATCTACAGAAATACTTTCTAATATCGGGCTGCCATATTTCTTTTTATCAATCTCAGAAAGCGTTGGTTTTTTAGTTGATTTTCCCTTGTAGGAGGCATAGTTTTTGGAATAGGCAGTTTGGGCCTCCTGCTCATCAGCAAATGCTTTGTATTGAGCCCCTTCAAAACCATCTATCTGCTTTTTACAATCATTCCATGAAGTAAACACTCCTTTTTTACGACCGTTCCAAACCACATAGTATTTTTTTCCTTTTGCCATACTAACTTAAAAGTGCTTCGATTACTTTTGGAAAATGTTCATATTCTAAGCTGTGAATTTTTTGAGCGATATCTTCAGGAGTATCTGAGTCCAAAATAGGTGTCTTTGCCTGAAAAATAATGGCGCCTTCATCGTAATGTTCGTTCACATAATGAATGCTAATCCCAGTTTCTGTTTCTTTATGCTCTTTTACAGCCTTGTGCACATGCATGCCATACATGCCTTTTCCTCCGTATTTAGGCAATAAGGCAGGATGAATATTGACAATTTTATTTGGAAAGGTCTTGAGCAGTCCTTCTGGAATCTTCAGTAAAAAGCCTGCTAAAATAATATAATCTGCTTCTTGGGCTAAATTTTGAATAAAAACTTCTGAATGATTCAGGTCTTCTTTTTGAAAGAACTCGCAAGCGACCTGCAATCTTTTGCAACGATCAAAAACGCCTGCGTCCTTTTTATTGCTGTATACTTTGACAATATGAACCCTTGGTGAATTTTTAAAATACGTAATCAGATTCTCTGCATTAGAACCTGAGCCTGAGGCAAAAATAACAACTCGATGCATCTTTATGGGTTTTTATCAGTACAAAAAAAAGCATAATTATTAACAATGTTGCTGCGTTTTTGAATTCTTTAGAGATTTTTTTTACTTTAGTTTTCACAATTTTTATGTAAAAGTTAGAATTAAATAATAAGATTCGTATTTTTGCATCGATTTTAAATTTTTAAACTTATAAAATTATGTCAGACATTGCATCAAGAGTAAAAGCTATTATCGTAGACAAATTAGGAGTAGACGATAACGAAGTAACAAACGAAGCTAGCTTTACAAACGATTTAGGAGCAGATTCTTTAGATACTGTGGAATTAATTATGGAATTTGAAAAAGAATTTGATATTCAAATACCAGACGATCAAGCAGAAAACATCGGAACTGTAGGTCAAGCAGTAAGCTATATCGAAGAAGCAAAAAAGTAATTTTCATATGCAATTAAAACGAGTTGTAGTCACTGGACTTGGTGCATTGACACCGATTGGTAATAATATACAAGAATATTGGGATGGTTTGGTTAACGGAGTTAGTGGAGCTGCACCTATCACGTATTTTGATGCCACTAAGTTCAAAACTCGTTTTGCTTGTGAATTGAAAAACTTCGATGCAACCGAATTTATTGATAGGAAAGAGGCCCGTAAAATGGACCGATTTACTCAATATGCAATGGTTGTTGCAGATGAGGCTATTGCCGATTCTGGATTAAACGCCAAGGATTCAGATCCTGATAGAATTGGCGTTATTTGGGGAGCGGGAATTGGTGGTTTAGAAACTTTTCAGAACGAAGTGTTAAACTTTGCTGCTGGAGATGGATCACCAAGGTTCAACCCTTTTTTTATTCCAAAAATGATTGCTGATATTGCTCCAGGGCAAATTTCTATCAAGCATAATTTTAGAGGACTAAATTTTGCAACAGTTTCAGCTTGTGCATCGTCTTCAAATGCCATTATAGACTCCATGAATTATATTCGTTTGGGTCAGGCTGATGCGATTGTAACAGGTGGTTCTGAAGCAGCTGTAACCATAGCAGGTATGGGAGGTTTTAATGCCATGCATGCCTTGTCTACCAGAAATGAGGATCCTGCAACAGCGTCTAGGCCTTTTGACAAGGATCGAGATGGTTTTGTATTGGGTGAAGGTGCTGGAGCTCTTATTTTAGAAGAGTATGAGCACGCTGTAGCTCGAGGTGCTAAAATTTATGCAGAGGTTATTGGAGGAGGTCTTTCTTCAGATGCGTATCATATTACTGCGCCACATCCAGAAGGATTGGGAGCAAAAAATGTGATGCTAAACTGTTTGAGAAATGCTGGAATTAAACCAGAAGATGTCGATGCTATTAATATGCACGGAACTTCTACTCCACTTGGAGATATTGCAGAGTCGAAAGCGATTAAAGAGGTTTTTGGTGAGCATACTTACAAGATCAATATCAATTCTACAAAATCAATGACGGGTCATCTTTTAGGTGCTGCTGGTGCTATTGAAGCGATTGCTTCTATTTTAGCGATGAAGCACAGTATGGTGCCGCCGACCATCAATCATTTTACTGATGATGATGAAATTGATAATAAACTCAATTTTACTTTTAACAAGGCTCAAAAAAGAGAGGTTAAAATAGCATTGAGCAATACCTTTGGCTTTGGTGGGCATAATGCCTGCGTTGCTTTTAAAAAGCTGGATTAATTTTCTATGAATTTTATTCGTAAAATAATAAAGCCGAAATCAAAATTAGATGAAGCTTTTTATAGCGAATTAAAACAACTCTTAAAATTTTCTCCAAAGAGTGTCTCTTATTACCGAAAAGCGTTTACACATCGTTCTTTGAAGCTTCTTGATGAACACGGAGATCCAATAAATTATGAACGTTTAGAGTTTTTAGGGGATGCCATGTTGGGCTCTATAATTGCTTCTTATTTGTATAAAAAAGTACCTGAAGGAACTGAAGGATATTTGACCCAAATGCGCTCTAAAATTGTCAGCAGAGAACATTTAAATGAGCTGGGAAAAGATTTAAACCTTATTCGATTTGTAAAAAGCAATATTTCTAAAGATAATATCGGAGACAATATTCACGGAAATATATTCGAAGCTTTAGTCGGTGCTATTTATCTCGATAAAGGTTATAATTATTGCAAAAAATTTATCTACGAAAAGGTGATTTCTTCTTATGTTGATATTGAAAAACTCGAAGGAAAGGTCACTAGCTATAAAGGTTTGATTATAGAATGGTGTCAAAAGCAAAAGAAGGCTTATGACTTTGAAGTTTATGAGGACTCAGGAAATGAGCATATAAAACATTTTAGCGTAAAAGTAAGCATAGACGGTCTGTTGGTGGCTAAAGGAAGAGCCACTTCCAAGAAAAAAGCCGAGGAACAAGCTGCAAAAAGAGTCTTTTTTGCTTTGCAAGAAGAGATCACAAATTCTTAAGCCTTAAACGATAACGTTTTCGTTAATTTTTAAGGGCAATTAGAAAACTATCAGTAATTTAGCAAAAGAATAGGTAGCGCACCGTAGATAAAGATGTAGCATGCAAATACACGCTTTAGAGATAGATGATTTTTCGGATGACAACTATATCTTAATTGGAATTCATTCTGCCTTAGAAGAGTTTCAAATGGCTTATTTGCTCAACCAACATCTGAATACTGCTTTTATGCGCTCAAAGGATAGTTTGGACTTTGAAAACAAAAACAACAATGCTTCCTTTTCTATTTACGAATATGAAAACACAAAATTTAGTCAGTTTTGGTTTTTAATTGCAAACAAATACGTTGACACTTTTGAAAATCAATCTACGGGGTTTTTTAAAAGTAATGAAGTGACAACCTATTTGATACCAGAACAAAAGAAAGTTGATTTTTTCTTAAAACTAGAAGGAGATTTTGATCCTCAGTTCATTCAAAAAACACTTGAAATTATCAACAATATCAATCAAGTTATTACGTCTTATACCATAGATGTATTCAATTTAAAATCCAAAGATTTTTTAATTTTTTAATCATGCCATTACACAAAAAAACAAAAATAGTAGCCACATTAGGTCCAGCCATCAATACAAAAGCCATGTTAGAAAAAATGGTAGACGCAGGGGTTAATGTATTTAGAATAAATTTCTCTCATGCAGATTATGAGAATGTAAAAGAACGCATTAAAGATATTCGAGCAATCAATAAAGAAAAGGGCTTATATATAACAATTCTAGCTGATTTACAAGGACCAAAACTGCGTGTAGGGGTGATGGAAGAAGGAGTTCATTTAAATGATGGAGATGCCTTTGTTTTTACAACAGAATCTTGTGTTGGAACTTCAGAGAAGGCCTTTATGACCTATCAAAATTTCCCAAAAGATGTAAAAGTTGGGGAACATATTTTGGTTGATGATGGAAAACTACTTTTTGAAGTAATTGGAACCAATAGAAAGGATGAAGTACAAACAAAAGTCATCGTTGGGGGAGTTTTGTCTTCTAAAAAAGGAGTGAATTTACCAAACACAGCCATATCACTGCCTGCATTGACAGACAAGGACATGAAGGATGCCATTTTTGCTTTGGAACAACATGTAGATTGGATTGCACTTTCTTTTGTAAGAAACCCTGAAGATTTGAGAAAATTACATGATTTAATTAAACAAAATTCTGTTCATAGAGTTCCAGTAATTGCAAAAATTGAGAAACCTGAAGCAGTAGAAAATATAGATGCTCTCATCCCGTATTGTGATGGTTTGATGGTTGCTCGTGGAGATTTGGGAGTAGAAATTCCGATGCAAGAAGTCCCTCTTATTCAGAAAAAATTAGTTCAAAGAGCGAAGTTGGCAAGAATACCAGTTATTATTGCTACCCAAATGATGGAAACCATGATTACCAATGCGGTTCCAACCAGAGCTGAGGTAAATGATGTGGCCAATTCGATTATGGATGGTGCTGATGCCGTTATGCTTTCTGGTGAGACTTCAGTAGGAGCGCATCCTGTAAAGGTAATCCAGAAAATGACAGAAATTATAAGAAGTGTAGAGCATTCACCTTTAATAAAAGTTCCTCAAACACCTCCTCATATTAGAACCGATCGATTTATAACAAAAGCAATTTGTCATCATGCTGCTCTAATGGCAAATGATGTAGATGCAGCGGCCATATCAACACTAACCAATAGTGGATATACTGCCTTTCAAATCTCGGCTTGGAGACCGAAAGCTGATATTTTAGCCTTTTCATCAGAAAGAAGAATTTTAACAAAACTTAGCTTGCTTTGGGGAGTGAAGTCTTTTTTTTATGATAAAAATGTAAGTACCGATGATACTGTAGTTGATATCAATAAAATAGCGAAGGCACAAGGCTATGTAAAAAAATCAGATTATGTAATTAATTTAACCTCCATGCCTGTAGAGGCAAAAGGGATGGTGAATACCTTACGAGTATCTCAGATTAAATAAGGAAGAATTCTTTCTAGCAAAAAAAAACCTTGATTTTGTCAAGGTTTTTTTGTTTACAATTTTATGTGCTGGGTTGTGACAATTGCATCGTTGGTTACCATTGGCATGGGCATCATGACTTCTGTTCTTGGATTGATCGAAAACAGCGGATTGCTTAACAAATCAAAGGAAATTTCATTCAGCTGAATATTGAGAAGTTCTTTTTGCTCTAATCTCATACTCAACTCAATACTTTCTTCATCTGGACTCATAAAATAGCTTAAAAAAGCTCCGCTATTCACGGTAAAAGGAATATTGTTGTTCGCAGTTGCCTCATTAATTTTAAGTTGCTGAAAACTAATTTGTCCTTCATTGATAAAGGCTATTTTTTGAATCTTTCTTTGAGGAGTGATTCTAATGTTTAATTGTCGTTCACCATTGATTAAAGTATCGGTAAGAATTTCGATTTTGGCAGAAGGGATGGCCTTTGCCTCTGTCTCTAGGAGGTATTTAAATCGAGTGTTGTATTTGTTTCTTGTTTCTGAGTTTTCAAGGTTTCCTTTTTTAGGATTCTCACCAAAAACTTGCTTAGTGTATGCATCTAAAGTTTGGTTATGAGTTCCAAAATAGGCCGTTTTGTTATCGTTGTTTTGAATAAAAACGAGGCTATTTGGCTTTCTGTTTTCTTTGGAGAAACCACTGGAATAAGAGGTGTATACAAAGGCCCCCAAAGCAGCAATTCCTATTGCGTGAACCATCCATTTTCTAGATTTAAACAAAGAGAAAACCGGGACAACCAAGCCAAAGACTAAGGCAATGAACACTCCGCTAATAAACAGATTTTTTAAACCTAAGCCTACTGGTAACATTTTAACCTGTGGAGAAAACATATAAATAACAGGGATGACCAAGATAGAAAAAATAATCAATTTTGTGTCTTTATTTAATTTTAAGAAAACGTGCAGAAGGATCCCTGCCAAGGCAAATAATACCGGAATTATAAAGTAACCAGCTCCTGGCAAATAGAGAATAATTATAAGATTCATAAGGATCCAAAAACTGAGTGGAGCAATAATTAAGTCGATACCACTATGCTTTTTAAAGTAAGGACTGTAAATTTTAAACAATACCCACAGACTAAGGCAGCTAAACCCAAAAATATAATAATATCCGTTGTAGGTAAACCCATGCAATATATCATTGTATTGTGGATGTAACCATAGGATTCCTTTCCATAAAAAGTAACAGCCAGCCCCAGTAATTGTTAATCCTAATAAAAATGGAATATATCCCTTAATTAATCCCTTTACAGTAATTTTATTTAAGGAGATTCCAAAATACAATAAAACCAGCATTAGAAGTATACTCAATACCAATAAGATTGCCCCATAAGAAAAGGGATACTGCAACATGCCGAGTAGTGGAAAATTTGAATAAACCACATCTGTTGTGCTATCTAATTTGCTAAGGTCAGAATTGGCAAAGTAGGGCAAAAGGGTCATCAAATAATCTGCTTGGTGCAGCAAGGTAGCTCTGTCTAAGCGATCAAAATTATCTTGAGCAGTATGATAATCGAAGTGATCGCCAATAAAGGCAAAATTAAAACCATTAATGTTTGCTTCTTCTCTAAAAACGGTTAAATCAGTATCATTTGGCAGCATTTTATAAATGCTGTACATTAGTGAATTTGCTGCTGGATAATTGGGTTTGGCTTCTAAAAAGGCTTTTAGTAAAGCACTATTTTTCCCATTAGTTTCCATGAGCATATAACTCGGACCTCCGCTTCCTCTGGCTTCAAAGTTTAAAACCAAACCAACATTTTTGGCTAAGGGATATTCATCCACAAAGGCTTTGGCTCCCAATAGACCTAATTCCTCTCCATCTGAAAAAAGAATAATGATATCATTTTTAGGTGGCTTGTTTTGAGCTAAAAAAGCTCGGATTCCCTCGAGTATGGTCACTACACCAGAACCTGCATCACTTGCTCCTAATGAAGAATGTGGGTTAGAGTCGTAATGAGATAAAAGTAAAAGGGATTTTCCGTTTCCAGATCCTTTAATCGTAGCAATTATGTTTTGAGTTTTGGCAGCTGCAAACCATTTTTTATTAATTACAGTGCTGGTTTGCACTTCTGGGTTTAGCCCCAAGTTTTTAAGTTGGTCTACTAAGTAATTTTGTACTTCTTTATGGTTGTTAGCCCCTATAAAATGAGGCTCCTTACTTATATTCTTTAAATGGTTTAATGCATTGCTTAAGAAAAACTCAGTCTCTTGATTTGCCCCAGGTTGGTCCTTCGAAGGAATCATGTCCGAAAAAGACCAATAAATGGTCGCTAAGATTATGCATACAGACAGAAGAGGGGTAAATTTTTTCATCGGTAAACTGCTTTTTAGTAAATGTAGTGAAAATTTAAAAAAAGCAGCTTTTTAAGTTAAAAAACTAAAGATATTAGGCCTAAAATGATTTTTTTCTCTAATTTTTCAACTTTTATAAGACACCCCAATAATCTTTTCGACTGTATTTATTGTTTTTTATGGGTCGTATCTTATATAAAAACAAACAATTTAAAAATGGGTTAAATAGGACATTCAGCTAATTTTATTCTTTTTGAATTAGTAGATAAAAATCGTTATCCAAGGCAAGGTATCCTTGATTGTATACGTAGAAATAGGTATTGCCTGTTTTTGTAGTATAAATGCTTGTAAAATGATGAAAATCGAAGCCCTTATCAAAAAGTTTGCTACGTGTAACTTTGGTTTTACCTGAGGGATTAAGCTCCGTTAGAATTTTAAAGTTTTTCCGAAGTCGGTTATTGGTGTTTCTAATTAGGTTTTTACTTTCGGTATTTACTTTGTTGTTGTAGCTGTTTCTGCAATAATCAGAACAAAATTTTTTATCTATTCTTCCAATGATAACTTCACCACATTCTAAACAGGTTTTCTTTTCCATAAGAAATTCACTTTTAAGTGTTTAAAGATACATAAAAATCATTTACAAACGACTACAAACGTTTACATACGAAAGTAACTGTGTATTAACCGAGTAAAATTTGATAGGTGCCGCATCTTTGCCTTGTCAAATAATTACTGGACTTGTTTCAGTTGACTATTGACAAAAAATAAATTTATAAACCGCATCCATTAAAAAAACAGGTGCATAAAACCTTATCTTATGAGTACGTTAAGAAACAAAGTTCAATTAATTGGACATTTAGGAAACAATCCAGAAATCATTAGCTTAGAATCTGGTAAGAAATTGGCAAAACTTTCTATTGCTACGAATGAAAATTACAAAAACGCCCAAGGTGAAAAAGTTTCAGAAACCCAATGGCATAATGTAATCGCTTGGAACAAGACCGCAGACATTATTGAAAAGTACCTAGAAAAAGGCAATGAAGTTGCCATTGAAGGGAAATTAACATCGCGATCTTATGAAGACAAGGATGGCGTTAAAAAATACATCACAGAAATTGTTTGTAATGAACTGTTGATGTTGGGAGGTAAACAATAAGTCAGTATTGTCTATGAAGAAGAAAAAGCTGCCTCAAATGAGGCAGCTTTTTATTTGTTTAAAAGTTTGATACTTGCATTTTCTAATACAAAGCTGACTTTGCCTTCAGGATCATAAACAGGATTGAATGTTCCAGTCACCTCTACCATGTCATCAGATTTAAATTTCTTTTTTTCATTTTTAAATCCTAATAATTCCAACACGGTTTCTGGACCCGCTTTACCACAAAAGAAACAAGTTGCAAAAGGATTTTTAGAAAGAATAAACCATTCTCCATCCGGATCTACATCCAAAAAGTAACCAACAATTGATATTTTTTTATTTTCAACATCTTCTAAGGACATTGCGTTTTTATTTATGGTAGATGTTGGGTTTTTTTCAGTGCGTCGAAATTCTTTAGCATAGATCTCTAAGACATTAGTCCAGGTGATTTTTTTTTGACCGAATGTACTGTTTGAAAGAAAAATAAAAAGAGAAAGAAATAGGATGGCTTTAATTTTCATTACTGAATATTGTTTTTGAATTAGAGTTGCTAACTAGTTTATTTTAAGGTTTTAACAGTTACATCTTGCAAAATAAAACTGACATCTACTTCATTTTCAGTTATCATTTTAATAGTTCCTGTAGCTGTTACAATATCATCTGTTTTAAATTTTTTGTCTTTGTTTTCGAACCGAATAAGTTCAATAACAGTCTCTGGACCTGCTCCTCCACAAAAGAAACAAGTTGCAAATGGATTTTTAGAGATCATAAACCATTTTCCATCTGGGTCTAAATCTAAAAAATACCCAGTTATACTTATTTTTTTACCTTCGATATCTTTTAAAGATTTCCCTTGTCCTTTAATGGCTTTTGCAGGGTTTTTCTCTGAAAAAATAACTTCTTTGGCGTAAATATCAATCACATCTTTCCAGCCAATTTTCAATTGACTATAGGTGCTATTAAAAAAGAGCCCTAAAAAAATGAGGCAAAAAAGGCTTTTACTTTTCATTACTTAAAATTTTAGAAATGTCCATTTTGAAAATTGGTATGATGGCTATAGCTGTTGCAAAAACAATGAGGGCAAAGGTAAACAATCCAAGTTCTAATAGATCCTGTGCATAATTTAATAAATAAATTTGTTGTTTATAGGTCTCTTCAACAGCAGTAAAGACGGCTTGTAATCCTATACTTGCAATCAATATTCCAACTCCAAAACTTAGTATACCGATGAGCAATCCTTCTGTAAAAACAAGTAAAATTAACATGGTTCTGCTCCCGCCATAGGTTCTAATTAGTGCCAACTCTTTTGAGCGTTCTAGCACCATTCTATATAAGCTAATGAAAATACTAATTCCCGAAACTAATAAAATGGCCAGGGCAATCCAACTAATGGCCTGGGTCGCAATTGCTGTAAATTGAAAGAGTTTGTCCAATTCATATTTAGGGAGGGCAGCTTGGAAATTTGTGTTTTCATTGATCACTCGAGGCAGTTGCAAAAGCCCCATTTTATTTTTAAACTTTACCAATAGAGCTGTAACCTCATCATTTTCGTGTTCATGAATTTCTGCGGAACCTTCATGATGCTCATGCATGTGCCAGATACTTTCTAAATCTAAAACAATTAATCTGTCAATTACATTTTGAGTAGGAGCCAAAATCCCGACCACTTTGAGAGGGTTCTCACTATGTTCCTCAATCGCATTTTCAATCAAACCATGGGCACTAGAAAAGGTGTCGCCTATTGTTAGGTTTAGGGATTTTGCTACTGCACTTCCAATGACCACTTCAAAGGATTTTGAAAACAAACGACCTTGGGCCAATGTGGCTTTTTGCAGTTCAATGTATTCAGGTACAGTTCCGACTAATTTATATCCTTTGTAATTGTCTCCAATGGAAATAGGAATAGCACTGCCAACAAAACGATTTTCGGCTATTTTTTTTGCCTCTTTATAAGAAATGTTTCCTGTTGGATTGTCTATATGCAAAACGGCTGATAATACAAGTTGTAATGGACTCCCCTTAGCACCAACAACCATGTCAATCCCATTAAGACTCTGCTGCAATTGGTTTTCAAATACCTTATTCAATTGTTTTACACCCAATAATAATCCGATGCTTAATGATAGAATTAAGACTGTTAAAAAAGTTTGCAAGACTTTTGTCTTGAGATTTAGAATGCTTAGTTTAAATAGATTCATAACTCAAGGGTATTACTAAATTCTTTTTTTATTCGCTGGTCGTGGGTAATAATAATCAAATTCGCTTTTGATTTTTCGGCTTGAGTTTTTAACAAGTTAATAACCAAAGCACAATTAGTATCATCTAAACTCGATGTGGGTTCGTCTGCAAGTATAATTTTAGGCTGATGAATTACTCCAAGAGCAATGCCTAATCGTTGCAATTGACCTTCGCTTAACTGGGAAGGTTTTTTATTTTTTACAGCCAATAAATCTAATTGAGCTAATAATTGGGTTATTTCTGTTTGGCGTGATGCTACCTTACTGAAATACAATCGAGCTGCCAAATTTTCTGCTACCGAAAGTGATGCAATTGCAATGGTTTTTTGAAAAATTAAGCCAATATTTTTACCTCTGTAGTTATCTAATTTTTTTGGATTGAGCTTAGAAATCAACTCACCATTAATTGAAATTTCCCCGTTTTTCGGGCTCAACACTCCCGCTAGTAGATGTAAAAAGGTAGTTTTTCCTATGCCCGATGCTCCTAAAATTAATAAATGCTCCTCATTTTTTAGTTGAAAATTTGGAAATTCAAATGAATTGCCCTTATCATAGGAAAAAGTAAGATTGGATGTTGAAATCATAAAAATTGTTAAGTTGTAAATATAATTTATAAGAATTTTATAACCCAAAAATCCTTCTTAAATTGAGGTTAATTTTTATTTTTTCTTGTTTATATCAATTTAAATTTGATATTTGTAACATATTATGAAATTAAACAACAACAAAAGTATTTCTATTAACATCATTTCTATTAAAAGGAAACGGTGAGGAAGTGTCTATACAATATAATTAATTTGTACGCCTTCCAGTTTGGAAGGCTTTTTTTTGCAGTAAATATGAATTATAAAAATCTAAATATTTTTACAATAATTAGCATCATTATTAGCTCAGCACCGAGTTGATACAGATAGCTATTGCCTAACAATAAACTAGCCTGTATCATTATTGATACAGGTTTTTTTATTGAAAAATAACAAGTTGGATATCATAAAGACAAAAAAACAAATATCTCATAATCAATACTTTAAATTCAAATACTAACATATGACTTTAGACAAACAAAGATTAAATGACAATATGATTCCAAGCAAAAAATTAATTTCGATAAAATTTTACAACAATCATGGAATTGAATAGCTTTAGTAAACAAATTACACAAGATGACACCCAACCGGCTGCCCAGGCAATGCTTTATGCCATTGGTTTAAAAAAAGAAGACTTTAAGAAGCCTCTTATTGGGATTGCTAGCACAGGTTATGAGGGCAACCCTTGTAATATGCACTTAAATGATTTGGCTAAAATTGTTAAAGAAGGAAGTATTTCAGCTCATTTGGTAGGGCTAATTTTTAACACCATTGGAGTCAGTGATGGAATTTCTATGGGGACTCCTGGTATGCGCTATTCATTGCCTTCTCGCGATGTCATTGCAGATTCCATGGAAACAGTAGTCCAAGCAATGAGCTATGATGGACTGGTAACTGTTGTCGGTTGTGATAAAAACATGCCTGGTGCTTTGATGGCTATGCTGCGCCTAAACCGCCCTTCAATTTTAATCTATGGAGGGACAATTGCATCTGGTTGCCACAATGGAAAAAAACTTGATGTAGTTTCTGCTTTCGAAGCGTGGGGAGAAAAAATGGCAGGAACATTAGAAGAAGATGCATATCAAAAAATAATAGAGAAAGCCTGCCCAGGAGCTGGTGCCTGTGGAGGAATGTATACTGCAAATACGATGGCATCTGCTATAGAAGCTTTGGGAATGGCATTGCCTTTTAATTCATCGAACCCTGCGCTAAGTAAAGACAAAAAAGACGAATGTTTTGCTGTTGGAAAGACACTAAAACTGCTATTAGAAAAAGACATCAAGCCTTCAGATATTGTCACTAAAAAATCATTAGAAAATGCGATTCGATTGGTTACGGTACTAGGTGGATCTACCAATGCGGTTTTGCATTTTCTAGCAATAGCAAAAGCGGCTGATGTAGATTTTACCCTTAAAGATTTTCAAAGAATATCAGACGAAACACCCTTTTTAGCCGATTTAAAACCTAGTGGAAAATATTTGATGGAAGATTTACATGCCATTGGAGGGACTCCAGCAGTTTTAAAATACCTATTAAAACAAGGTCTTTTGCATGGAGATTGTTTGACAGTAACAGGAAAGACCTTGGAAGAAAACCTGAAAGAGGTTCGAGATTTTCCAGAAGAGCAAGAAATTATTAAACCTTTATCGAATCCAATAAAAGCAACAGGTCATATCCGCATACTCTATGGGAATTTGGCTCAAGATGGTTCTGTAGCTAAGATTACAGGCAAGGAAGGTCTTGTATTTATGGGAAAAGCAAAAGTATTTAATGGCGAATATGAAGCCAATGATGGTATTCGAGACGGGAAGGTTCAAAAAGGAGATGTTGTAGTAATCCGCTATGAGGGCCCAAAAGGGGGTCCTGGTATGCCAGAAATGTTAAAACCAACAGCTGCCATAATGGGAAAAGGATTGGGAAAAGATGTTGCATTGATTACAGATGGACGTTTTTCTGGAGGGACTCATGGTTTTGTGGTAGGGCATATTACACCAGAAGCTCAAGAAGGAGGGAATATTGCACTGATTCAAGATGGTGATCAAATTACTATTGACGCCCAAATTAACAGTATTCAACTTGATGTTTCCGAAGTTGAGCTCGCCAAAAGAAGATCAGTTTGGGTGGCTCCAAAACTCAAAACATCAAAAGGAGTATTATATAAATATGCATGTACAGTGTCCTCAGCCTCTCAAGGATGTGTAACCGACGAATTTTAAACCCACACTTAAGAAAGTACAAATACAAAAAGTTCAAAAAAATAAAAATAATAGTGTTGAGCACATTTCTGGTGCAGAAGCGGTCATTAAATGTTTATTAGCAGAGGGTGTCGATTTAATTTATGGATATCCGGGGGGTGCGATTATGCCCATTTATGATGCCTTGTTTAATTACCAAGATCAATTACAGCATGTACTTACCCGACATGAACAAGGAGCTACACATGCAGCCCAAGGATATGCAAGGGTAACTGGTAAGGTTGGGGTTGCTATGGCTACCTCTGGACCTGGGGCTACAAATTTGGTTACTGGGATTGCTGATGCTCAGATAGACTCTACTCCTATGGTGTGCATTACTGGGCAGGTTGGAAAACATTTATTAGGTTCTGATGCCTTTCAAGAAACAGACATAGTCGGAATTTCTACCCCAGTAACCAAATGGAACTATCAAATAACAGAGGCCTCTGAAATTCCAATGGTATTGGCTAAGGCTTTTTATATAGCCAAATCTGGAAGGCCAGGACCTGTTTTGATAGACATAACTAAAAATGCTCAATTTGATAGTTTTGATTTTAAATATGAAAAATGTACCTCTATAAGAAGTTATCGTGCCATACCTCAAACAGATGCTGCACAAATTCTTGCGGCTGCCAATTTAATTAATGGAGCAAAGAAGCCATTCATTATTTTTGGTCAAGGGGTTATTTTGGGGAATGCCGAAATAGAATTAAAACAATGTATAGAAAAATCAGGAATTCCTGCTGCTTGGACTCTTTTAGGCTTGTCTGCGCTTGAAACGGAACATCCTTTAAATGTTGGAATGGTTGGAATGCATGGGAATTATGCACCAAATAAATTAACCAATCAATGTGATGTGCTAATCGCAATTGGAATGCGTTTTGACGATCGTGTTACTGGTAATTTAGAAAGCTATGCTAAACAAGCAAAAGTGATTCATTTTGATATTGATCCTTCCGAAATTAATAAAAATGTTAAAACTGATATAGCGGTATTAGGCAATGCAAAGGATACCTTAAGCCAAATTTTACCTTATTTACATACAAATTCACATCCAGAATGGTTGCAAGAATTCAAAGATTATGAGGCTATTGAGTTTGAACAAGTGATAAAAAAAGAGTTGAATCCGACGCATGACAGTATCACCATGGGTGAGGTTATTAAAGAAATTAATTTGAGAACTCACGGAACAGCAATTATTGTTTCTGATGTAGGCCAACATCAAATGATTGCAAGTAGGTACGCTCAGTTTAACCAAACGAGAAGTAATGTTACTTCTGGAGGCTTAGGAACCATGGGCTTTGCTTTGCCTGCTGCAATTGGAGCAAAAATGGGACAACCCTCAAGAGAAGTCATTGCAATTATAGGCGATGGAGGTTATCAAATGACCATACAAGAATTAGGAACTATTTTTCAAACCAAAGTTGCTGTTAAAATAGTTGTTCTAAATAATGAATTTCTAGGAATGGTTCGTCAGTGGCAACAGCTGTTTTTTGATAAGAGATATGCATCAACAGAAATGGTAAATCCAGATTTTGTGACCATTGCAAAAGGGTATCACATCAAAGCTCAAAAAGTTAGTAAAAGGGAAAATTTAGGAGCAGCAATTGATGAAATGTTAGCATCTAATGAATCCTATTTTTTGGAAATTCGAGTTGGAAAGGAAGACAATGTATTCCCAATGATTCCAACAGGAGCATCAGTTTCTGACATTAGATTAATTTAAAAAAAACTATGGAAAAACAACAATCCTTTACCATTTCGGTCTATACAGAGAATAATATAGGCCTACTAAATAGAGTATCCGCGATATTCTTAAAACGACATATCAATATAGAAAGTTTAACCTCATCTCAGTCAGAAATAGAACAAGTAAATCGTTTTGTAATTGTAGCAGATATGACCTTAACTCAGGCAACTAAAATTGTTGCTCAGTTGGAAAAGCAAATAGAGGTAATTAGAGCCTATGCGCATACTGACGAACAAACAATTTATCAAGAATCTGCCTTATTTAAGGTGGCTGCAGACTCCTTTTTTGATATCGCAGAACTTCAAGAAATCATTAAGAATAATCACGCGAGTATTCTGAACGCGAACAGAGAATTTTTCGTGATAGAAAAGACAGGAAGAAGGATAGAAACAGAGCAATTATATCAAGACTTAAAGCCTTATAATCTTTTACAATTTATTAGATCTGGAAGAATTTCAGTGAGCAAAACACCAATGAATATTTCAGAAATGCTCAATGCATTTTAAATAACACAAATACATAAAAATGAAAAATTATTTTAACAGCTTATCCTTAAGGAATCAATTAATAGAATTAGGAAAATGCAGATTTATGGATTCTGTAGAATTTTTGGATGGAGTAACAGCGCTTATGGATGCTAAAATTGTTATAGTTGGATGCGGGGCTCAAGGACTGAATCAAGGATTAAACATGAGAGATTCTGGACTAAATATTTCTTATGCTTTAAGAGCCGAAGCCATTTCAGAACAAAGAGCCTCTTATGTATCAGCAAGTTCAAATAACTTTAGAGTTGGTACTTATGAAGAGTTAATCCCAACTGCTGATTTGGTTTTAAATCTAACTCCAGACAAACAACATACGGCAGTGGTATCAGCGGTTATGCCTTTAATGAAAAAGGGAGCAACCTTATCCTATTCTCATGGCTTCAATATTGTAGAAGAGGGTATGCAGATTCGAAAAGACATGACCGTAATTATGGTTGCGCCTAAATGTCCTGGTTCTGAAGTTCGGGAAGAATACAAGAGAGGTTTTGGGGTTCCAACACTCATCGCTGTCCATCCAGAAAATGACCCAGAAAATAAAGGTTTGACTCAAGCTAAAGCCTATGCTGTTGCAACAGGAGGTCATAAAGCAGGCGTTTTAGAGTCTTCTTTTGTGGCAGAAGTAAAATCAGATTTAATGGGCGAGCAAACCATTCTTTGCGGAGTTCTACAAACAGGAGCAATCTTGGCAT
>Ga0129324_10001194_pt1 | contig 17143 bp, 17 predicted proteins | sample CPBDNA_7_FD_96879 | JGI IMG/M metagenome (GOLD analysis project Ga0129324, IMG submission 96879) | Freshwater to marine salinity gradient microbial communities from Chesapeake Bay, USA - CPBay_Spr_15_0.2_DNA | ecosystem: Environmental > Aquatic > Marine > Coastal | place: USA: Chesapeake Bay... | reverse complement strand
TGGTAAACAGAATTACCAAACTTCCAAGCTGGATCTGCATAAATTATATTGTATTTTTTCATAATTTTATTTTAAATTTTTTAGTTTTTTTGGAGTTATATTTTAATGTATATATCAATTATAATAGTTCTTGTTACATTCCTAAAAATTCATTAACTTTCATACTCTTTTCCCAAGCTGCTATTACTTCTCTTTTTGACATACCTCCATTAATAACATCTTTTAATTTATCATAATCTCTCAACTTCTTTGGTAATTTTAAATCCTCTAATGTTAATAATGAATAAGAATATATTTTTGTTTTTTTACCATCCAAATCAATTGTAGAAGCTTTCACATTTAATCCAATTGGATTACTAATAGTAAATTGTATCTGAATTAAATTATTGTTTGATAATTCTTTATAAATGTCTTCTGCAGTTAATGATTTATTTAAAGATAAAACATGATCAGTAAAATTAATATATTTAATGTTCATCATATTATCAATATTCTTTTCGATATCATATCCTAATTTATATGTCTTATAATTAATTATAAATTTTAAATTCTTTATAAATTTATCAACAAGATTCTTACTCATAATATCTACTGGTAATGTTTTAATATCTTCTTTTGTAAAATATTTAATAAGTTTAAAATAGTTCTCATTTATTTTAGTTTGATAATTAAAATCTTCTTTTATTTCACCACCTTCTAATAATTCAGCTGTATATGTCATCTTCTTCGCTTTCATATTTTGATTATATTCCTCTTTAATATTTTTAACTTTTCTGATATTTAAATCAATAGGATTAAATGTCATCTTCTTATCTTCTTCGAAATAATTATCCATAAAATATTTTAAACTATTTAAATTATTAACCTGGTTGAATTTATTATACATCCAAAAATATGATAAGATCTGAATAGTATTAACTTTAATTAAACCATCTTCTTCATATATTAATGATGGAACAGTTTTAAAGAATTTTTTAAACTCACCATAGATAAAATTGTTTGTTTCATTCTTAAATTTATTATACTCGTCTTTCCAATTACTTAATATTTTATTAACTTCATTTCTATCAATATATTGACAATAGTTCAAATCCTTGTGTAAAACCGTAATATGTATATTTTTAGCATTTCTGAATCTTGCAGCAAACTGCTTTATTTCAGTAATGTCTACACCATTACCAAATACGATATTCACATTATCTATATCATCTTTAATATTAATACCTTCACGAATTACACACGTTGTTAATAACCAATCTAAATCTTCTCCCAATATAGAATTCTCTTTGATGTTATAATAAATCTCTCCATCTTTTTCTTCGCTTGATAATATACCAACTCTTAATTCTGTTTGCTTTTGTAACACTTCTTTGATTTGTTCTATTTCATCTAAATTATTTTTATAATAAATATTTAAACAATTGTCTTTATTTAATTGTGCGACTTGTGTTGCAACAAAAGATATATCTCTTTTTCTAAATGGTATTATATCATAAGTAATATTAATATTAGAATTCTTTCTGAAAGCTAATTTAGAATTATCAAAGAAACTATCAAATGGTTCTGGTGTTCCTGTTAATAAAATAACATTCTTATAGTTTTTACTATATTCAATTATAGATTTGATAGCATCTATTTTAAAATTAAAACTATTAATCATTAAATGTGCTTCATCTATAATTAATAAATCTGATTGTCTTGGTTGTAACTTAGGTAAATTTTCCCAAGTAGAACAAACTACTGCATCTTTTATGAATATATTTTTACTTGATCCTATTACAAAGTTAGCGTGTTCTTTTTGTTGTTCTGTTAATAATCTTGTAGGTAATATAAAATCTGCTTTTAAATTAAAATCTTCAATGAATTGATACATACTATGTGTCTTACCTCCGCCTGTTGGTGCATCAATTAATAATATCTTATTATCATCTAATTTATTCTTAATGATTTGAAATGTTTCTTCTCTTCTATCATTTATATATTTGTCAAAATAAATAGTATCACCTATTCTCCAAGCAGATTCTTGTTTCTTCTCTGCTATAAATGTTTTAACTTCTATATTTTGTTTCTTCTCTTCTTGAACATCTGAATACATTTTTGATATATCGTTGTCAATCTTCATAGGTGTGTAATCTTGTGTGTAAGCACCATTCACAAAATTATGAAATAATACACTAATATCCTCTAAACTAATATCTATGTTCTCTCTCATAAACCATTTCATAGAACCAATAGCAGAATTTCTTTTACTGCTTATCCATTTTTGTCTTTGTATGTGGTTATCAAATCTCTTTACAACATCAATTGATATATCTTCAATTGGTCTAATCTTTGTCTTGTCTATGAATATTTGCTTCTCTGCCGAAATCTTCTCAACATTGTCATCTTCTTCAATGTTTCCCTTCGCTTCTAATATTATTTTATTAGTATCATAATATAAATTAGGATCATAATTTAAAACCATTACTCTTGTCCAGTCTTTTACTCTTTCATCAAATGAATTATGATCAATCTTATTCCCTAACTTTTTAGATAATTCTTCATATTTAAATTCTAATGCTGGTTTGTAATATTCTACACCTCCATCAATCTGAAATATAAAATGGAAACCATTACCACTAATTGATTCTTTTATGAAGAAAATATTATCATCGTCCATTAGGACATCTTTAATATCTTGCATACTATATCCATCCAATTGGTCAATGTCTCCAAATACATATCCAGTAGAAGCATCACTCTTCTCCATATCTACATATTCGAAATACTTCTTATTCTTTTTTCTTCTTGATAAAACTCCTACACTTGCAATACATGGAAGATCTGATGTTTTTAATTCATCTCTTTCTTTCTTATCTGTTATTGATCTTATTTTTTCAGTGGATAACTTATAGGCATCACTCTTACATTTATTAATGAAAAATTCTAATGTATATGTGTATTCTTTATAATATCTTTCACTACTCGCATTGGTAGATTTATAAAACGATATTAGTTGATTGGTTTTTACTTTGTTTGTTTTCATAATTATATTTATTTTTTGTTTGACTATAATTATATATCAATATAAAATTCTCTGTTTTGGATAATATCTATAAAATATCCAAGAAAATTTAGTAATTAGTTATATATAATAAATTACTTAAATTCTTTGGATATTTTGGATTACATAGTATATCATAGATATATACTTTAAGTGTCATTTATAATTCATAGTTATATTTTTTTGTTTGACGACATCGACACTTTATTAAAAAGCTACTGATTTTTCAGTGGCTTTTTTTTATTATATTAAATCTAATATCTATAAAATATCCAAGAAAATTTAGTAATTAGTTATATATAATAAATTACTTAAATTCTTTGGATATTTTGTATAATTATAGTTATTAATCAAACTTGGAAAAAAGCCATATTTAGTTATTGATATATACTTTAAACAAAAACAAAGCACTATGAAAACACAATACAAAAAAACAATCGAAAAGAAACACACTAATAAAGAAAGGTTAGAAATTTACAAAGCATATTTTTATGATAACAGATCAAAGATTAGTTATAGATCATTTAAAATGTTTGATCATACTTGTAAGAACCTATTAGATGCATTCTTAACAACCAGGCAAATAGAATTATTAATCGATCTAAAAGAACATACTATGTTCATTGGTGAAATATATAAACAAATTAGTGAAAATTTTCCACAAGAAGAATATCTACCTATAATAAAAGATAAATATACATACTATAAAGAATGGATTATTAGCGAAAGTGATACTGATGTATAGAAAACAAAAGATAAAGCCGTAGCGGTACTTTAAAATGCTTCTACGGTTAAATTAAAACTTAATTAACAACTATGAAAACAGAAGGAATAGAATTGAAACACTTTGCATCATTTATGGAATACCACAATAGATGCTTCAACGAGTTTGTTGAATATAAAGATTATCGTAAATTAGAAGAGTTTATATTATTATGTGATTATATAAATTATTTCAGACAACATTTAACAGATACCAGATCGACGATGAACATCGAAGCATATGTAGTTGAGATTAAAAACTTTGCACATTCATTTAATGATTATTGTTTACAATATGGTTATGATGAAGAAGACGAGAATTTAATAGTAGATTACACAGACACTGTTCTTTCTCTCTAACGCATTTTAAGACACCACCACGGGCTTAACTATTCTGTTAGGTCTTACTACCTTACACTCATATCTATTATGATTCTATCAGCTGGTTTAGTGAATTCTATATTCATTTTATTTAGAATATTTTTAACTATATTTTCTTTAACAATATTAAACCTGATCATTTCATATTTATCATTATGTAAGAATATTCTTTTCATATGTAAATATATTTCAGGATCTGATATTTTAATACCATAAGAATCAAATCTTTGTTTAGATGTTTTAAGAACTTTTGCTCTACTCCACTCTTTCTTTTCTTTATTTGTAATACTTCTCATTGTGCTATGTTTGTTTTATATATTAATTATATAGTATATATACTACAAATATAATGTAAAGTTTCCACTTTGGCAAGAAAACCTCAATTTTTTTATAAATACTTTTATGTGGACTACTATGGATGATATAATGAATTGGTATTATAAATGTAATGATTTTAAAGTATTAATAGCGAAACATTCTAATAATTACGAAAATCAACAAGAAGCATATCAAGAGATAGCTTTAATCGTATTAGAATATAATAGGACTAAGATCATAGATATGTGGAATAGAAACGAATTAAAATATTTCATCATAAGAATAATAAAAAACACATTAGCATCATCAACCTCTCCTTTTTATAAAAAAATTCGAAAGTTTGAAGACACCACATCAGAATTCACAGAAGAGTACTCCCCTCAAAATATACCCACATCAGAAGAAGAAAACAACAAAGAAGAAATATTTGGGCAAAAAATTACCCTATTAAATAATATTAACAGTTTTTTAGAAGAAAAAAGTAATAAAAGTGTTCAAGATTACCACGATGTGCGTCTTTTCAGACTATATAAGTATGATAAGAAAACATATAGACAAATAGAATTAGAGAATAATATACATTATACTTATGTTTTCAGAGCAGTAAAAAGGGTAGAAGAAGAGTTAAAAGACAATTTTATATATAATAATAAAAACAAGATATGATTATGATATTTATTAATATGATGTGTGTAAGTTTCTTCATAATGGGTTTGCCTAATATGATAAAACAATTCACTGGATTAAAAAAGAAAGGAGCAAGAATATACGATCCTATCTTAAAAATTTTAGAATGTTACAAATGCACAACTTTCTGGGTAGTATTATTTTGGTCTTTGGATTTTTTTACTGCTTGTCAGTTATCATTGTTAGCATTTTTAATAGACAAATATATAATAAGCAAATACTAATGAGAGAAGATTTAGAAAACATAATAAGATTATCAACCCAAACAAGTTTTAGGAAGAAGGATTTATTAATCTTAAAAAACCTTTACAGTAAATATATTAATAACAATCATAATATATGTATGCAATGTCCAGGATCTATTAATCATATGATAAATGTATTTAAAGCACACACAGAAAGATTAATAGCTAAACTAACAATAGCATTATCATTAGAAAAAGAAACAAAAGAAGATGGAGAATAATTTATTAGTATTATTATCTGAACAAGATAGATATAAAAAAGAAGATTTAGAATTGATGAAACTATTAATTAGACAATATATTAATAATGGTTTTACTTATTGTATGCATTGCCCAGGTAGTGTTAAAAAATTAGTAAATGATTTTAGATCTAATATAAAAACAATAATTGAAAGTTATGGAAAAGAATGAACACGGATTAACAGATAAACAAGAGAAGTTTGCACAACTATATGTAGAACTTGGTAATGGTTCAGAAGCTTACAGACAATCACACGATACAGAAAATATGAAAGCAGAAACTATTCATAATGAAACATATGTATTGAAAAACAAAAAAATAGTAGCAGATAGAATATTATCAATTAGAAAAGAATTAGCATCACAATTTTTGAAAACAAAAGAAGAATTGATGAAAGACTTGATTGATATATTAGACATGACAAAGTTCTCAGAGAAAGAAAAAAACACAGCTATCAAAGCAATAGAAGTTCTAAATAAAATGAACGGGTTTAATGATCCTGAACAAGTAGAAGTTAAACAAGATATTAATATAGGTTTCGGTGGTATGGAAAATTTAGAGATTGATAATGGCGAAGATAACAACCAAGAAGACTAACGTATCATTATATACACCCCACGAGAAACAGAAAGACCTTCATAGAGCTTGTGTAGATCCATCTGTCTTCTTCATCACAGTAATAGCTGGAAGACAAGCAGGTAAATCTATGTCAGGTTTAAACCAAGCAGTCTTTTGGGCTTTGAAAGATAAGGGTTCAATGGTGTATTGGGTGTCTCCGACAAACACACAAACTAACAAGATATACAAACAAATTTTAAATGGCGTAGCTAATACTCCATTTCTCAAATCTAACAAAGGTTCAGTTGGAGATACGGAGATAATCTTCACTAATGGATCTATTATCAAATTCAGATCAGCAGCACAAGAGGATTCATTACGTGGTGAATCTGTTAATTATATGATATTAGATGAAGCAGCGTTTATGAAAATAAGCACCTTCCAAGAAATACTTTTACCTATGTTGAATGTAGTCGGAAAGAAATGTCTAATCACCACAACACCGAAAGGAAAGAATTGGGTGTTCCACCAATATCAAAAAGGATTACAAGGCAATAAGAATTATAGATCATTTAAATTTGTATCAGCAGACAATCCACATTCTAATAAAGCTATAATACAAATGGCAGAAGAATCATTACCAGAAGATTTATTCGCACAAGAATATTTAGCAGAATTTGTAGATAGTGCTGCAGTATTTAAAAATGTCAATCTATTAGGAATATCTAAACTAATTGACAAACCAAAACCAGGTGATTCCTATTGGGCTGGTATTGATTTGGCTTTGAAGAATGATTTTACTGTTATAAATATTATGAACCAAGATGCAGAAGTAGTATTCTATGATAGGTTCAACAATGTAACAGCACCACAATTAAAAGAAAGACTAATCAAAACAATCAATCTATTTAAACCAGAGAAGACTATGGTAGAATTAAACAATCTTGGTCAATCTATTTATGATGATTTAAAATATACACATAAGATTAGAAACATAGTAGGTTTCTACACCACATCAAGTTCTAAACCTGAGATTATTAATAAATTAATATATGCATTTGGTAATAAAAAATTAAGAATTCCAAATGATGAAACATACAAAGATGAAATAAAAGCATTTGCAATGAAAGTCACACCACTTGGTGCAGTTAAGTTTGAAGCACCTAATGGAATGAATGATGATATTCCAATGAGTTTAGCAATAACTTGGCATTGTTATAATAAATACAAATATAATAACACAGTAGCCTTCACGTAATAATATATAAAAACAAACACAAAAAATAATATTTGTTTGATATGAGTAAGTTAGAAATAGAAATACCAACGGATTGGACTGATGTAACATTAGGACAATATGTTAATATAGCAAAGATTAAAAGAGAAGAAGGTAAAGCAGCAGAATTAAATTATTTAATTGAATTGATATTGATATTATGTCCTACCTTAACAAGAGATATATTAGAAGATATATCAACAGAAGATTTAGGTAAGATAATAGGAGATTGGACATGGTTATCTAAATTACCAAGAAATGATAAAATTAAAAAAGAATATATTATTGATAAAGATAAATATGTATATGCAAAAGAAACAGACAAACTTACTGTTGGAGAAATGGTAACATATGAAACATTAGTAGAATCAGAACAGATGACACAAAATGATACATTGAGTTTAGTTTTAGCAATCATATTAAGAAAAGAAGTTGATGGGGTTGTTGAAGATTTTAATACTGACGAAATATATAATAGAATGAGATTATTTGAGAATAACATTTCTATTGGAGATGCAATAGGTTTAATTTTTTTTTTTTCAACTGGCGGAAAAACCTCTACTTCTTATTTAGAGGATTGTTTAAATCAGATGGAAGAGTTGAAGAAGACAATGTAGATAATAGTTTTGATGAAGAAGAAGATAATGATAATGGGTTCTCCCCAAGATGGAAATGGTTTTCATTAATAGAGAAAATGGCACAAGGTGATATAACAAAGTTTGAAGATGTATATAAACAAAACTTCATAGCAGCTTTAAATTTATTATCATATTGGAAAGAAAGAGATGAATACTTAAAAGAAGTAGAAAAAGCAAGAAGGAAAAAATAAAAAGAATAAAATAAGATGGCAGATATAATAACATATAATAACATCATAAGTGTATTTGAAGATATAGCAAATAGACACTACCAGATCAAAACCTTTAAGGTTGGAGATCAATGGGAAGAAGATGCTAACACAGTATCTTATCCAATGTTGGTAGTTAATCCTACGTCTGCTGATATGGCAAGAGGTGAGAATGGTTATGCAACATTTGAAATTACTATGAATGTTTTAGTATCTGACCAGGTTTATAAAGGAGAAGAAAACGAGAACGAAGTAGTATCTGATACATTACAAATGATACAAGATATTATAGTAGAGTTTAACCAACATCCTTATTATACTAATTCAAGATTTGATATTGTAGGTGATTTAACATTCGAACCTTTCACAGAAAGAAACGATGATGAAGTAACAGGTTGGCAAGTTGGAATGACTTTAAGAACACCAAACATTAGAAAGTTTTGTGGTATTCCTGTAAGTGAGATTAATGGATTCGAATTTGATAGACCATCTTGTGGTACATCAGGAGCAAGTGGAACAACTTGTTTATGTATAAAGAGTATGACATCTGACAATCCTGTAATTATTAGCGAAGCTAATGGTATTTACAATTGGTCATTAGATCCAGCTTTTGTAACTGCTTCTACATCTGGACACACATCAATAGTAGGGGTTAGTCCAATAGTAGTAAGTTCAACAAGTGGGTTAGCAGACTATGAAATATCATTAAGTGAAACATTTATAGTAGCTGCTACATCAGGAACAGCTCTGGCTTCTACACAAGGAGCATTACCTTATCTATTTGCTAATGGTACAAGACAATCAGTAATACCTTCTTTTGGTAGTAATAATCAAATACCAAATACAACTATACAATCAGTTATATTATCTGGTAACAATAACTTAATCACAAATGTTTCTGATGCTTCTGCAATTATAACAGGAGATAATAATACAATAGATGCTTCTGCTTTTTCTAATATTGCAGGTGGTTATTCAAATGAAATATCAACAGCTACTTGGAGTACAATTAGTGGTGGTATTAATAATGAAATAACAGGCAATGCTTCAATCATTGCAGGTGGTAGAAACAATATAATTAGTGGAATATTATCAGGTGTTTTAGGTGGTATTGGAAATACAGTAAAAGCATCACAATCAGCAATCATCGGTGGTTATCAAAACTATATAAATTCTCCTACATTAGCAGCTAATATTATTGGGGGTTCTTATAATGTTATTGGAACATATACAAATTATTCTACAATTGCAGGTGGAGGTAGAAATGAAATCAATGGTTCTTATAGATCATTCATTGGTATGGGTGATACAAACATCATACTTGGATCTTATAATACTACAACAATACACAATACAATATTAAGTGGTAAGAATAATAATTTAACAACTTCTAAATATTCATCAATTTTTAATGGTAACACAAATTCAATAAACAGTTCAAACACAGCATCAATATTAGGTGGTAGAAATAATACATTAACAAGTTCTAATTATGGTGTAATATTAGGTGGTCAAGGTTGTTCTATAACTACTTCATCTTATGGTATAGCAGCTGGTAGAGATAACGATTTAACAACTTCACCACAATCATTAGTAATAAGTGGGAGATACAATTCAATCACATCTTCATCAGATTCTGCAATCGTTAGTGGATATGATAATGATACATCAACTTCTGATTATAGTTTCATCGGTGGAGGTGGAGGACACGCAATAACTGGTTCATCAAATTCAGCAATTCTTGGTGGTTATGGTGGCAAGATTTATAATTCTGCTAATGCATTCATAGGTGGTGGTAAAAATGCTTACATCTATGCTACAAGTCCAGGTAATGTTATTGTCGGTGGTGGTAACAACTTTGGATTTAATAAAATCTATGGTGGTGCTGGACAAACTTATAATAACTTCATTGGTGGTGGTAGTAAAAACTATATCAATTCAACAACAAACTTTGTAAATTATTCAACAATCGTTGGTGGTAACGCACATACAATATCTGATGGACAATCTTTCATTGGAGGTGGTTATCAGAATAGAATATTAAAAACAACTGGTACTTCATTGAGAGCAGTAATCGTGGGTGGTAGTATTAACACTATTACAAATGGTATTTATAGTTTCATTGGTGGTGGTGATACAAACACAATAACAGATTCAAGATCATCAAGTATTATAGGTGGTGAAAATAATTCAATTATAGATAGTAAGTATTCTTCTATTCTTGGTGGTGAAACAAATGTGATAACAGCAAGTGGAGCAGATGGATATTCAGTTATATTATCAGGTCACGATAATACAATAACAACTTCGAAAAATTCAGCAATTATAGTAGGACAAAATGGTAGAATAATAAACTCTGATTATTCTGTTATATTATCTGCCCCGAATTATACTAATGCGTGGGGATATATTAACAATTCTAATTATTCTATTGTTTCAGGTTTTAATAATGTAACAGGATCACAAGTAAATGGTGGTGGTATTGTTTTAGGCGGTTGGTATAACCAAACCAATTCTGATTATTCTACAATATTAGGTGGTACTTATAATAATATAAATAACTCTTATTATTCTACCATTATCGGTGGTAGTTATAATATTGCACCAACAGGCAATTTAATAAACGGTGCTAATAATTCTCATATAATAGGTAGTGGTAATACGATAACGTCTGATAGTGTTATAATCATTGGTAATAATTCAAGTAGTGGGTTTGCTAACTCTGTATTAATTGGAGATAGTGTAATAGCTTCAACAAGTGGTGTGACATTAGAGAATTTAAGAATATATGATACACCAGAAACAACAACAAATAGGGATGCTATTTTACAAAGAGATAGTGATAGTGTTGTGAGAACTGTTGATATGAGTGCTAAATATTATAAAGGAATATCTAATGATGACACAAGTTTCTCAGGTGCAGAGGGGACAACAACATTTGTTGAATTTGGAGAAAATCTAAACAGTGGTCATTTTTCAACTTCTGGTGTCACAGAAACGATAGTATTAGAAGCAGGTGTTTATGAAATATTCACATCTTATGCATATCAAGGGCAAGACAATTCTATTAGAGATTCTGTTAAAATAAATTTTGATATAAATGGCACAGACGAAGTAGAATCTGCTTATGGTTATAACAGAGATTTATCAACTTCTGGTGCATCTATATATGCTAATGCTCAATTATCATCAATATATGTTCTTTCAGCAAACGATATTATTAAAGTTAAAGTTGAGAAGTTAGGAGCTAACGAAATATTTCCATTACTTAATGAGTGTTGGATAACAATCAAGAAGCTATAAGGCTTCTTGATTTCTAATATATAACAATAAATTAAAACATTAATTATGGCAAAAATAGATAAAAGAAAAGTAGGTAGAGTTGCAACAGGATTAACTCAATTATTAAAGGATGAAATTAAAAGACAAGATCTTATTGATACTGGTAGAATGTTAAGAGAAACAGCTTCAAAGGTTTCTGTTAAATCTGATGGCAATTTCACAATAGCAGTTAGATCAACATCATATTATAAATTTGTAGATGGTAAATTTAAAGTAACTGATAATGCATTTCAAGGTGCTAAATTTCAAAAGCTTATTGATCAATTAGGAGAGATTGTTGCAGAAGCAGCATTATCTTAAAAACACAAAAGTTAAAGATATATTTAATAACATAAAAGAATAATTTTAATTATGGCAATAACAATTTTACAATACCCTCAATCATATCAACCAGTTTATAATCAAATCATGGTTGTGTTAGAATCAACAGAATCTAATTCTACTGATTTTAATTATATTATTGATATAAAAGATGGTTCTTCTAATTTATTAATTAGGTTGAAAATATTACCCGATCCAAATGGAAGATGTATTGTGGATGTCCATAAACATTTAGAACAATTAGTAAGTTATGATTTAGATATAAATTCAACAGAGATAGGAATTTATAATAATCCAAGTAATACTTTCAAGTCTTATATTATTTCAACTGCAGAAGAATTTTTATTCGGTGGCACACAAACAGAATTCGCTGGACCAAGTTTTGGTGCTTTTGTATTTAACGGTGTTGTAGGATGGGTAGAACAATCAGATTATAAATGGACAGATTATACAACAGGTTTTAATGGTGTTGGGAAATTATTAACTTCATTACCAACAAGAGGATATGAAGTAGAATTGGATTCTAAATTTTATTTGAATATTCCCGATCCTTTTGATTATTTTATTTATACTACTAATGGTAGATTAGAAATAAAAGCATATAATAATAGTGGTTTAGATTGGCAAGAAAATATTGTAACAGCTGCTACTGAAAACACATTAGCATTAGGACCAGCAAATATAAACACTGCTACTGATATGTCAGGAACAAATTTCATAGATGAAACTACAAAATATTACACAGTACAATTAAAAGGAGATGCATCTACATCAAGTGGTATCCCTGGTGCATTTTTAGATGACTTAACACAAACGAGTGCAACGACTGCAACATTCACAGGTGTAAATCTTTCACCTACTAATGGTAAGATTAATGATACTATAACTTTAAGTGGTTTTTTACCAAGTGGTTGGGATGGTACATATACAATTACAGATGGTTATTATTTACCAACAGGTGGATATGAATATGAAATAACAAAAGGTAGTGTTCCAGCTGGTTCTCCATCAACGATTGGTACATATGGTGTAGCATCTGCAGGAGTAGAATCTTTATTATACAGAATAAATGTAGATTCAGAATGTAGTATGTATGAAAAATACCAATTAATATTTTTGGATAGATTAGGTTCTTTTATTTCTATTATGTTTAATAGAGCAAGTAGTAAAAGTGGAAGAGTTAGAAAAGATTTTTATACTAAAAACATAGGGAGTTTTTCTGGTGATCGTTGGTCTTATTCTTCAACAGATAGAAGTATTACAAGATTGGATACTATTGTAAAAGAAAAAACATCAGTAACAAGTAATTGGATTTCGGAAGAGCAATCTGCATTAATAGATGAAATGATAGCAAGTCCAATTGTTTTTCATTTAGACGAAGATGGTAATTTATTACCAATTGATATAACTACTACTAATTATAAAGAGAAAAAAAGGATTACAGACAAATTATTCAATTATAAAATAGAGTTTGAATATACATTTTTAGATCCTCAACAAAAATAAAATTAATTTTCAATGGAAAATAAGACACAATTAATATTAGACAATGGTTTAGAATTAGATTTAAGAACTGATATAGGATTTGCTTTAACATATCAAATAGATGATATTAGAAATCCAGCAACATCAAATGCATCGTTTTCAAAAACTATTCAATTACCTGGGACTGCGAATAATAATACTATTCTTGGAGGTTTGTTTGATATAAATGCAGATTTTTCAGTATTCAATCCAAATATCAAAACATCGGCAACTATTTATCAAAACTTTGTAGTAGTGATGAAAGGATATTTCCAATTAAAATCTATTGATAAGGATATAAACACAGATAAAGAAGGTAACAACATTACATATAATATAGTATTCTTTGAAAACAGTGTGGATATATTTACCCAAATTAAGGATCAATTAATAATTGGTAACTCTGATGCGACACAAGATTTAGATTTTAGTAGTTTGAACCATACTTTAACATTGAACAATATCCAAGCGACTTGGAACACTGGTAATTTTTTAAGTACGGGTTATATGTACCCTTTATTATATCCACCAAACACTGATTTTGCTTATGATTTATCACATATGTCACCAGCAATCCAACACAAAACTTATTTAGAGAAAATATTTGAGAAAGAAGGATATGAATTAGGAGGTAGTTTCATAGATAGTAATTCGAGATATGATAAAGAAGTAATTCCTTATAATGGACCTAATCCATTGGTTGATGAAGACGAGTTATCAGTAAGACAATTTAGAGCAAGTTATTATCCTTCTGGAAGAGTATATTCAAAAATCGATTTAGTTGGTTTCGATTCAGATCTATATGAAGTATATTCTACACATTTTGATAATGATACAACAGCTCCGAACTTTGATAATGATAATAATTGGAGTACAACTTTAAACAAATATACTGTAAAGAAAAATGGTATTTATGATATTGAAGTTAATATGAGTGGTTATATTGAAACAAAATCGAAAAATAGTGTGCAATGTGTATATCAAGATTACACACCAACTGTAAACACTAATATTAATTTAGTATCATTAGATAAAGCACCACAAACAGGTAGGCTATATCTTGAAACAAGATTAAACGGTGCAGTATATGGGACTTTATTATCAGCTGGTGTTCTTAACATCTACCCAGGTAATCCATCAACAGGTTCTCCAAATGGTTATGATTCAAGTAATTCTTATAAGATAAGAGTACAATGGACATTATCAGGTAATGTAGTAAATAATGCTTTATTAAGAATAGGTGATGAACTTACATTTCGTATAGTAGCAAAGACTTCATCTGCTAATTATGTACCTGCTTATTATAATAGTGTATATGTAGGAAATCCTCCAAACGGTGGAGCAATATATAATAATTCAATACAAACTATTACATATGAACTTGGAGTTTATTCTACATCTTATATTAAAAACACAGCAGTTGAATCTGTGATATTACCAGGAGATATAATGTATCTGAATGATTTCATTCCAGAGAAAATGAAGAAAGAAGATATATTAAACGATATTATTAAAAGATATAATTTGTTTTTAAGTATTGATCCAACAAATAGTAAAAAGATTTTATTAGAATCAAGAGACGATTATTATAATAAACAAGACGAATTAGATTGGACATATAAAAAAGATTATAGTAAAAAAGATAAGATAGAATTATTATCAGAATTACAAAATAAAGAATTATTATTTACTTATACAGCAGATAAAGACGAAGCCAATGCTAATTATACAGAATCAACAAAGGATATTTATGGACAGAAGACTATAAGTTATACTAATGAATTTGTAAGTGGTACAAAAAAAATACAAACACCTTTTTCTCCTACACCATTAGTTGTAGCAAAAGGGAATGGTGGTAGATTTATATGTTCTTTTATAGAAACACCTGTACCAAAAAATAAACAAAGAGTATTAATATTTAGTGGGTTGAAAAATATGTTAAGTGGAGATTGGTCTTTAACAGATGGGTTCTCTACAAGAACATATACACAATATCCATATATTGGACATTTCAATGATCCTATTAATCCTACATGGGATATTGATTATGGGCAAAATTCATTCTATTATTATGAAGATTATACTTCTCTTCCTTCGGATAATTTATATAATACATACTGGGCAGACTATGTTGAATATGTATCAGATGGTAGGTTGGTTACATCTTATTTTGCATTGACTGAAAAAGATATAGCAGATGTAAAAGATGCATTATACACTAAAATTTTTGTTAAGGATAGTTGGTATTGGATTAATAAGATTGTTGATTTCAACCCAATGGGATCTGGATTAACAAAAGTAGAATTATTAAAAATAAAATATTTATAAAATGGCAAGAGAGTTTTTTTTACACCCAAGTAGGGATAAGATGTCAGTCTTCCCACCACCATCAGATGAAAATTATGGAACGGCTGGAACGGCTGGTTTTTATTATTCAACATCAGGAGTAGCATATACAGATTATACAACTGGTGCTAATGGTAATATAGGTATTGGTAATGTACCAGGAAACCTTGCAACAGGTATTGGTAATTATAATCAAGTATTATCAGAAATGGTAATTGTTTCTGGTAAATGGAATCTGACAGGAGAAAACATTCAGAATTCTTTTACTGTTGGTAATAATAATATATTAGGAAGTAATATAAAGAATAGTGGAATCTTAGGTGGTAATAATAACACGATTCAATCTGATGTAGAAAATTCTTGGGTTATATCAAGTAGTTTTAAGAATATACAATCTGATAATGAAATATGGATAGGCGATTCTATTCATATAATCGATGGTGTTGTTGTAAATGTTTATAGATTTGTGGATGGTGGAATAGATCAGAATGTAACATTATATCCTGAAACAAATTATACAACAATCGATGGTGGATTAGATTCTACATATGAAGAATTCCCAGAAGATTACCACAGTATATTAGATGGTGGATTGGATACAATACTGTAAAAACAATTAGGTATTATTTATATTATTATATATAAACCTACAACAAAATAATAAAATTATGACACAAATAGATAGTAGAATTAAAATTAAAAGATCAACAGGTATTGGAACAGTACCACAAATAGGACCATCTAACGATAATAGAGATGGGAGTTGGGTAGATAATGACATATACGCAGGTGAATTATTTTTAAACGATCCTGATGGAAGATTGTGGATTGGAACATCAACAGGTGTTATTGAATTAGCAGTAGGATCAACAAGTGGTGTAGCAGATACTCCATTTACTTTTGGTTCTTCATCAGGTGGTGCATTAATTTATTCATCAATACAACCAGATTTTGGAACAAACGAAAACATAGCACAATATTCTTCTATATTAGGTGGTCAAAGTAATTCTATTTTAGGAACAATAGAAGCAAAATGGTCTACTATTGTAGGTGGTCAAAATAATGATATTGTTAATGTGTCTTCTGCACATAAATGGAATTTTATTGGTGGTGGTTTTAATAATACATTAACAACATCAACAGGATCTTCTATCATAGGTGGTTATAATAGTGATATTACATCATCAAATTATTCAATAAGTGGTGGTAGAAATAATCAGATCACATCAAGCAATCAAACATTATGTATTGG
>Ga0129324_10001193_pt1 | contig 17150 bp, 26 predicted proteins | sample CPBDNA_7_FD_96879 | JGI IMG/M metagenome (GOLD analysis project Ga0129324, IMG submission 96879) | Freshwater to marine salinity gradient microbial communities from Chesapeake Bay, USA - CPBay_Spr_15_0.2_DNA | ecosystem: Environmental > Aquatic > Marine > Coastal | place: USA: Chesapeake Bay... | reverse complement strand
ACACATGGCAACCTTTGTTATGTCTACACTCAAGTATTCCTCCTTTGTGATCTCTTCCCCGCAATTTTCGCAGATCATAGGTTTATTTATTCAATAGAATAGCTGTTAATTTCTCCAATTCCTGCGGGTCTTGCTCGTCCTCGCACCTCGGACAACTATCTTCTGGATTACACTTCCAGTCTATAGCAACCCTTTTGCAACCTGTGCAGGTGTATGTTTTTGTTTCCATAGTTTTACTCATATAATTCCGTTCTCCTTAAACTCCTCTAGTAAATCGAACCGCTCCCCTAGCTCCTCAAAGTATTCCTGCCACGCTACAAGCTCGCTGGTGTAGAGGGCTTGTTCGCTTGCCCACTGTTGCCACTCTATAGCGTAGGCTTCCGCTTCTCGCTTTGTGTTTATGTGTATTCTTTTCATGTTTCATTACTTATCGCACGTCTTTTAATACGCACGTCCTTGCCCTCCAGTATCTGAAAGGCAAAGCGTGTTTACTAGTCAAAGTATGTGTCTACTTCGTACACTCCACCACCAAGCGCTTTAATTTCTGGTGCATTTATTGTACGGCTACTACCCGTTGATCTCGCGTTATGCAATAGCAACAGGCAAGGCTTCCAACCTGTAGTTTTTCCAACCGTAAAGCGCTTCTGCACACCTCTCTTATCTTGAAACGTGTACCGCTCTCCAACAGTTACGAGATGTGTTTTTGTGTTGGTGTAGTCAATTACCCGCAAAGTACCCTTGCACCTTTCCGTTACATACGGCTCTTCTTCGTGATAGTGTCCCATATCGCACGTTGCGCCTTTCGCGTAGCTCATATGGCACGCTTGCTCTTCTTCGTACCATGTACGCTTCCCGCATGTGTCGCAGATTGTTTTGTATTCGTTGCTCATATTTTATTACTTATTACGTGGCCTTTTAATGCGCACGGGCCCGCACTCCTATCGTGAGAAGTGCAGGGCGTGGGCGTTAGTAGTTCTCTAGCTCTAGCTCTCGCATTATCTCCTGCGCTCGCACCTCGTACGCTAGCCACGCTAAAAACTCCCGCAAGTTAGAAAGCCCTAGCCGTTTCATATTTGCGGTTATGTCGTATGTGTCCCCTATTTCCTGCTCCATATCCTCTAGCATTACGTCTACCTCGTTTGCGTGCTTTGTATAGAACTCTTCACAATCAGCCGTATACAATAGCCCTACGCAATTTCCACCAATGCACCCGTTTTCTGCAACCTCTTTAATGTACTGCACTGCGCTCTCTGCGTCCTGCGCGTCCTCTATCAGTTGCGCCTTGATACTTCCCTTGTCTACTTTTATATTTTCTAGTGTCATATATTTATTACTTATCGCACTACTAAGTGAGCACGTTAGCAGGTACAAGATCTTCTCTTGCGCCGGCTACGTGGTCGCTATTTAAATAATAACTACAGGGCTAAAACCGCTCTCTTCTGGTAGTTGTGCCATTGACCAAAATACTTCCATAGGTTCATCAGCGTGGCTGTATGGCTTGTATCCTGATTCCTTTAAGTATTCCGTTAATGGTGTATTGTCTCGATCTTCTAACTCTTGGATCAACTCCCGTTGCCCGTAGTTGTTGTATTTGCTCATAGTATTATCGTTTAATTTTAACAACCCAACCAATGTGCAACCCAAAGAAAGAAATACTCTTAAAGTCTGCAATGCCGTCTGGTATTCCAGCCCCCTTAAAGATAAAGACTTTCTTATAGTAAAGCTTTTGAAAGCGATTGTGCGCACGTTTCAGCTCCTTTACTCCTATATGCTTATATTCTTTCATACCAACTCCCTAACTAATAACTGCGCCTGCTCCTGCCACGTCAGTGAGTGTGCGTGCTCGTATAGCGCTCGCGCTTCCTCTATGGTACTCGCTTCTATAAGCTCGCTTGTTATCTGGTGCGGTAGCTTTGCGGTGTATAGTGTTTTCATGATGTTATTTATTAAGTGGCATTAATACAGCTTTGATTGTTTCCTTCTCTCCTTCTGCAACAAGTACGATACCTTTTACAGCGTCCTGTACGGTGATAGATACCTTGCTAAACTTGTTTACTTTCTCCATTGTCTCAAGTAAGTCTCGCAAAAAGCGTGCATTTACTGAGAAAGTAATGCTCTCCGGTGTATCAATCGCGGTGTACTGACTTTTTAACAGTGTCTGAAAGTCAGGATATTCTGAGGACGGTGCTATGCTTTTTACATTGTAACTTGCGTCTATTGCATTGATCACACCATCTGCTACAGGCAGTCCTTCTCCTGCTGTTAGTGCTTTTGGAAACTTTACTTTTGCGGTTTCCTTTCCTTTCAATAGTACCGGTGCCTCTGGTATAACCTCTTCGCTATTATTTATGATCTGGATCATTCTATAGCTATCTGTAGCGGTTGCGGTCTTACCATCGAAGTGGATAGATGCAAGCGCCGGACGTATTTCATTCGTTGCTACATGCTTTCCCGCCTGTAGTTGTAATTTGGTTATAAACATAATACTTATACCCCTAAGCTTTTAACGTATGTATCAGTCCCATGCTCCTTGATAGTTTTTACACCCTCAAAGACTCCTTGGTCAATTCTATTTACTTTCATGATGTTTACTTATTACGTGTACGCCGTTCTAATGCGCACGCTTGTACCTCCAAGACTTTTAGAGGTACAGCGTGAGAGTTAGTTTTGTATTACGTTGTAGATAGCTGTAGCAAGTTCCCGTTGTGTGTGAAAGTGCTCTATCGGTGTAAAGTCGCTCTGCTTTGCTTCTTCAAAAGTTTCATTGTCTTCTATAATCATCCAACTCATAAACTCCCCTTGTTTCTGACGCCATGCGACGTATGCCACATTGACCCCGTGTATAACTTTTGTATTGTTCCACATTCCTTTTAACTCTTTTAGAATTGCCGTTTTTGTTACTTTCATACTGCCAAAACAATGAGTGCGCTCTTAATGCTGTCCATTCGATTGCTCGCGGTGTAGCTCACAACCTTCTTCTTTGTTTCAACTGTTGTGGTATACAGTCCTCGCTCGTATGTGCTTATAATGATCATGTATATTTGTTACTTATTGCTAATACCTTTATATGATACTCCTACATATCTGATATGTAAAGGATAAGCTATTCTTATACATGGGGATAACGTGGGGGATACAGGGGATAAAATAAAAATACCCCTATAAATAGAGGTATTTTAGCAACTCCGAGAAAAAACAAAGCCATACAATCGCCTGTAAGCAATTATTTTAGAGGTCTTTAACAAGTCCCTCGGCCTTTTTCTCTTCGTAAAGGGCAAGCATGGCTTCTTTCCCATCCGCTCCAAATGCACGCTTTACAACAGAATCATTTAGCATACTCAAGCTCATGCGCTGTTCACTTCGTACGATCGTATTCATCTGCTTATCGTAGAAATTAAAGGTACAAGTACCGTTGACTTCATTATATCGCCCGTCAAGATACTCGCACACTGCTAACTTCTCCTCCTTAAATAGCTCATCCGCCCTCTTCTTTGCAGCTATACGCTTCTCCGCCTGAAACTCTCCTTTCTCCGCTGCGGTTTTGGGGACGTATGTCTGCTCCTTGTTTGTGTTTGGTGATCCGTACTTTTGGCTTGCATTAGGTACGAGCTCTCCACCTTGTACTAGTATCTTGTACGCAGTATTTACCGCTTGCATAATTGCACCGGTTCGTGTTACGTGTCCGGTTTGCTCGGCAATAAATACAAGCTTGTCTTCAACATCAGCTCCGTATCTCAATGATACGGTCTTTACCGCTCCCGCTCCGCGCTCCTTCTTTAGCTCCTCAAATGTTTTCTTTTTTTGTTCCATTATTCCTTTACTTATTTATAATGTATGGTGATTAGGGTTCACTACTGCAACACATTGTATGTCGTGGTGCTGTTGCGGGTATAAGTATAGCATAGGTTCATGGTGTGTTGAAATAGTATAGAATGGTAGATGGCGACGGGTTCGAGACATACAATGTGCTACGGGTACGGGTTCGGGTCATCATATATTTCTTATTTGTCAAGTATTCAAATGGCTCAACTAAACCTTTTTTCTTTCCTCACTATTTACCATTTCGTGTACCTGTGGGATAATGTGTTTTTCTACTATAAATAAAAAAAAATAACTTTTAATACTTTAATTTATATATATAGGCATTGCACGCCGGATCTCGGAGTTTGTTACTTTTTCTTCTCGGCATGGTTATGGGGAAATTAGCGTTTCACGTGAAACATAATTGACACGTGGAAAACGGGTCAGCATAATATCACGCTGGTATTTTAGGATATGGCTCAACATAGCCGTAAAACTGCTTTGGGTCGTAAAAACATTATTGTGCGACACAATAAATATGGCACAAATAGACGCTTGATCACCATATCAAGGTAATCACCTCATTTTTTGTGCATACCACCTCAAAGCTTTGTTGTGTCCTTTTCTCTCGGCTTGAATGCTCGGAGCTGTAGCAATACCAACGCCCCCCCCTATACCCCCGAAGTTGCCCCCCACCCCCTTCCCACAAGTACCTATACATCACTACTCACATATATCTCGTTTTTTGGAAAACACTCTTGTGTCATCTGATACAATGCACGGAATGGAACCCGAACCCGTAGACCTATCATCTCAACTGTACGAGGACCGGCTCCTGGTCTTCCTCGAGGACCAGGAGGTGAAGGGGTTCCGGCAGGTGTACCTGACGCCGAAGCAGTTTCAGAAGATTTCAAATGCAATTATTTGTGAAACCGCGTCGCGGGACAAAGTAACTACTAATAAATCTTTTGGAGAAGAACTTGTCCCCATAAATTTGGAGGAGCACAGGATTATTCCAGAAGAACTTTTCGAAGGTATGAACAGTATCAATTTATAATTGACTTTATTTCTCTCGGCTTGTGTTATATTTTGCATATGTCATTGCACACACCCGGAGCTCTCCAAGGGGAGCTCGAAGGACAGCACCGGGACGCTCTCTTGCAGCTCCTTAAAGTAACCGAAACCGCTCACGGTGCTATTCCCACATACGCCTCCCACTCCCACGTCCCGCTGTCGGACCTGGAATCGGAAATCGAACGACTCGTGAACGAGCCCACACTCAAGAAGCTTAAGGCGGTCTTCCTTTCTATTAAGAAAAATGGGCTCACGTACCGGGAGGCGTGCATGATCCAGAGATGTGACCCGGACATATACCAGGACCTGGCCCAAGAAGTTCCAGCCATCGCAAAATTGGTTGAAATTAGTATGCTTGAATTCAAGGAGAAGCTCCTGAATGTTTTGAGTAATAAGGCAATCTTGGAGAACGACGACAAGCTCGCTCAATATCTCTTGGAGAAAAGATTCGAACAGGAATTTGATAACTCAATGAAGAAACTCGCCGCGCGCAAGGACACGGGACACGACCCTGTAACGACTGCCCTTATCTTTATTCAGCAGGCAGACAAACAAGCCATTGTAGATGCCTCGGCTGCAGAACCAGATTTCGAAGTAGACGCGGAGGACGCAGAAATTCTCGAGGGTAAATCGGTATTGGATAGTATTTGAATATAATATATGGCAATTAACGAAGAAGGAGTGAAGAAGATACACGAGAAGCTCTCGGACCGGGAGTGGCGGCTGAATAATCTCTACTACATCAAGGACAAGAAAGGGAAGAAGGTACTCTTTAAGCCGAACGTGGCACAGAGAGAGCTCTTGGATAACCTCTGGTACATGAATATCGTTCCGAAGGCCCGGCAGCTTGGTATTACGACGTTCTTCACAATCCTATATTTGGACGCAGTTCTCTTCTCGGAGAACAAGACAGCAGGTATCATCGCCCATAGGCAGGAGGACATGAGAAAGATCTTCCGAAACAAGATTGTATTCGCCTGGGAGAACATGCCGGACTGGGTGCGAATGTCGATTGGGGAGCCGATTATTCAAACTGCGAACGAAATTGTATGGAATAAGGGTCAGAGTATCTTCGTGTCGATGACAACACGCTCTCAGACGCCCAATTTCCTCCATATCAGCGAGTACGGGTACATTTGTAGTCATGACCCTGCAAAGGCCGACGAAATCCTTACAGGGGCGATTAACAGCGTTGACGCGGGACAGATGATTTCGATTGAGTCGACGGCGGAAGGGAGGGAAGGTCATTTCTATAGACTAACGATGTTGGCGAAGAAACTTAAGGACGAGGGGCGGAAGCTCACACGTCTTGACTTCAAACTATTCTTCTTTCCATGGTTCTTGGACGAAGGGTACCGGGTGAAGGAGGATGAGCGGGATCTTGTAAAACTCAATCAGAATGATGAGGCTTATTTTAAGAACTTGGAACAGCAACACGACATCAAGCTCGATGATCTACAGCAGAAATGGTACGTGAAGAAGAAGGAGACGAACGGGGAGGGGATGTACAGAGAGTTCCCAAGTACGATTGACGAAGCGTTCGCCGTATCACTCGAAGGTGCGTACTACAAGTCACAGATGGATAGAGTCTACCTCGAGAACCGAATCGGGTTCTTCCCTGTGGACCCTGCGTTTGAGGTGGACACAGCATGGGACCTCGGAATGAACGACCAAACCGTGATTCTGTTCTTCCAGACAATCGGGCCAGAGATTAGATTCGTTGATGAATACGCGAACTCGGGCCAGGGACTGAAACACTACGTCGATGTTCTTCAGGAAAAGAAATACAGATACGGAAAACATCACCTACCGCACGATGCTGCAGTGCGGGATATCTCAACGGGATTTTCTCGGGAAACGATGTTGTGGGATTTGGGATTGAGTAACACATACATATCCCCTCGACTTACAGTCCTAGAGGGAATTGATAAAGTGCGATTACTTTTCCCAAGATTCAGATTTAATGAATCAACTACCCCACTAATTACGGGAGCTCTTGCCTCGTATCGAAAGGAGTGGGACGCGAATAATGGTGTGTGGAAAAACAGTGCCAGGCACGATGATTCATCCCACTTCGCAGATGCACTCCGAAGTATGGCAGTCGTTTGGAATGAAGGTCAGGCCCAATACGGAGGGGAAGGGGAAGCCCAAATAATTTCAGTCTTCGGATAACCCTATTGTCTTTCCAAAAATGTTGTATAGTGGGGGTATGTCAAACGTTGATGTCGTAACTCCCAATCCAGGAGCCATCGCTCCTACAAATCCCCTTGATAAAAAACCTAGCCCAGAGGCTGGAACTTTTCCGGACTTTACAATTGAAGAACAAAACTATCTAACGTATTTAAATATTCGTCTGCGTAACGCAAAAGAAATGCGTAACCAGCAGTGGCAAGAATTTTCTCGAATGACCTATCTCCAGAACTATGAGAATAACGAGAAAGTTGCAAACACATACATCGAACCAAAAACAAATCCGGAGGACCCTGTAGTTTCATCTGGAACAATCCAAACAAAACTCAACACACTGGTTTCGCATATCGTGAATCTCAATCTGACTGCGGAAGTTATTGCATTCGCAAAGGGAAATAAAAAATTGGCGGACCTCGGTAAATCATTTACCGATATCATGGACATCACTGCGGAACACGACGGAGGAACCGATGGGGGTGATGAAGAAAAGAAGTTACACAGAATTCTCGAACTGCTAAAGCAGGGAACTGTGTTCGTACAAGAGCAGTGGGTTGTGAAGCGACAAATGAAGAAGGAATTGAAGACAGCATACAAGGGAAGTTTCAGAGATTTTGGAGGGTACACAGAAAAACTCGTGACGGTATTCGAGGGACCGGGCCGAGAGGTGATGTACGCACCGAATGTATATCTTGGAGATATAACAAAATTCTCAATGTCAGATCAGCCGTTTATCTTTACGGTTGAGCAAATGAGTTACGACAAGGCAAAAGAAATTTATGGACAGTTCGAAAACTTTGAGAAGTATGTAAAAGCTGGAATGCCACCGTCATCAGTTGCAACAAGCACTGGAGATTCTCAAGGAAATGCACAAACAATTTATGATGCAAAGTTCCGACTTACACAACTGCAGTCAGGTGATGTTGAAATCATTAAGTACCAAGACGAAGGGCGGGATGAATTCCAAATTGAAATCAACGCTATTCCCATGCTTCCTATTGGGTTTCCTCTTTCTGCAGTAACACCCGCAGGAAAATTCAATATCACAAAGCAAGTTCTCTTCGTGAAGAACTCACAATTTGCATACGGAGGATCATTCGTAACAAGCGCAAGTCTCTACGAATTGTCACGACAGATTGACGAGATGATTCGTCTGTTTGTTCTTAAGACACGGAAGAGTATTACTCCACCATATATTAATACGTCATCAAAAATCGTATCAAAGCGATCACTCTTGCCAGGAAATATCTCACAGGGAATTCCACCGAACGCACTCATCCCAATTGGAACAGAGAGCCAGGGAGTTACCACTGGAGAATTCCAGATGTACAACGAACTACAAAGGCAGGTGGAGCAGGCGACAGTGTCGGATGTGTTCCAAGGACAGCAAGCACGAAGTGGAACAACTGCAACAGAGATTCTCGAGGTACAACGACAAGCACGAATTTCACTTGGACTTATCGTTCTGGCAGCATCACTTCTGGAAACAAAAATTGGATACCTTCGTCTTTGGAATATTCTTGGGAAGTACATTGAACCGATCGGACGAACTGTTCGGGGTGATAAAGACGTTCTAAAATTCCGAGCTGTATCTCGTGACATTGATCTTCCAGGAGAAGGAAAGGGAGAACGACGAACACTCTTTACTGATCAGGCACTACCGGCTCCAGAGATTGTGGAGATGCTGAACGTTAAGAAAACTGACGAGGCAGGATATCCTGTGAAGCATATTTATATTTCAATTCGAGATCTTAAGGCAGCGATGATCACATGGAGGATTTCAACTGTTGCGAAGGAGAAGGATTCATCACCAACACGAAGGCTTCTATTCCGAGAGCAACTCGGGGATGTTCTCGCTCTTATGCAGATTGGAAGTCGTCCGAACATTAAGGGACTTGAAGACGAGATGGCACTGTCATACGGAATTGATAGGGCAAAGACATTCTCGGATGAAGCAGCTGGACCAGAACTTGAAGAAGTCGCTGCATCTGCTCAAGGGAACAGAGAGGCGGGGAACTTCACAGGAGGGAGAGCAAACAATCCACAAGTTCCAACAACTCCTCCAGTATCCGGGTAGTTAGATGATATAGTTGGGGGATAGTCAACATTGCACATGATTAAATTCTTAAAAGGCACAGTCTCCAGATGGTTCGATGTACGAAGCGAAAATGTTCGCCTTCGTTTTGATAACCAGGATGCTCAGAGCCGAATAAAAGAATTAGAACATGCACTTTTAAGTAAGGGTGCCCGTAGGATAAAGATTATTGATCCGTTTGATGGAGAGCCTACTGATTTAGAATATAGGCAGGTGTATGTGGCACAGGTTGCAGCTTTCTTTCAAGATATTTTTGAAAGAAAAGGTACTGCTATGATTGCTGATGTTAGGGAGCAATTGGCTAAGATGAATTATGCAGAGGAAATTCCAAAAGACGTTCCTCGTGAATCCATCGACTGGTTCCTTAGAGGGAGTGAGAGTGCATTGTGGTTGCTATACGAATGGATGGAAACAATTACTGGCGAACACAAGTCGAATATTAACGATAAAAATTAATCCTATGGGAAAATTTACAGATGCAGAAGGGAATGAGGTAGAGGCTTTCACAGCAGAAGAAGTGACAGTCAAGCAGGCCGAAGCCGTGAAGGCAGCAGAAGATGCGGCAGCCGCAAAGAAGGAAGAGGATGATAAGAAGGCAGCAGAAGATAAAGCTGCAGAAGATGCTCGAATTGCAGCTGCAGCCGAAGGTGAGCCAGATGCGGTAACAGTACTTACAGGAAAGTTGGAGGGTCTTACAAAGACAATGTCGGAATCAAGAAAAGGGGAAGTTCTTTCTAAGTTTAAGTTTGAGGACGCTGAAGTAAAAGCTTCTGTAGCAGCCAAGTTCGATCAACTTGCCGCAGCCGGATATGAAGATACAGCAGAAGGTTTCGCACAACGTGCGGTAGATGCCTATACTATTATTGTAGGTTCTTCTCCCACTGCTGGAATGGATGTTTCAGGGTTTGCGGGTGGACCAGCACGAGATCAGCAGGAAGTTAAGAAGGATGGATTCTCGGCAAAAGATATCGAGATTCAAACATCATTAGGTATTACTCAGGAGATGCGAGATAAGCACTCACCAACTAAAAAATAATTTATGGACGATATTAATAAAGATACAGAAGTAAAGGGAAGCGCTGTGGTTGATGAAGCTATTAAGGCTCCCGCGGCACCAGCTCCTAAGGTAGAAGCACCTGCACCAACTGAAGTAAAAGAAGTTGTTTCAAATACTCCTGAAGCACCAGTAATGGTAAGTGTTGATGCAGCAAAGCTTGATCGTCTCTTGGAGAAAGTGGCAACGCTAGAGTCAAATCAGAAGCAGTATGAGAAGACTGCATCACAGGATCAGATTGCAAAGATTGAAGCTCTCCGAAGAAGTGGAAAGCTCGTAAAGAATGTAAAGCTTCGTTCAATCGACGGGAAGTATATCGTTGGATGGAAAATGATTAAGGACGATGTATGGATGGAGGGTAATGTTCTAAAAGAGAATCAGATTGTAAAGGTGTTCTTTGAGGATGCAACCGATAAGGAGTTGAATTATCGAGACTTTATTAGGATTGCTGCATACTTTGAGTTCGAAGTTATTTCACAGAAGATAGATAACACAGGACAGACGCAGTACGAAGTTGAGGACAAGCAAGGTAAAAATCTAACTATCAACGAGAAATATGTTAACTAAAACAATGAGTGTAGGGCAGTTTATTGGTCCTGTTAAAATCGAAGAGATTAACGAGATGGAGTACAAGACTCCAGCTGGTCAGGTAGTGTACAAAGTCCTGTGTGATGATGGACGAGTTCGTATTATTACTGAGAAGCAAATTGAAACATCAGTTACTGACGAAGTGTCAGATTGGACTTCTCTCCGAGAGAGGAGAATGTTCCCTCTTGCGGAAAAAGTTCTTGCAATGATGCTTGAGTACAACATGGCAGTCGGAGATATGGAACACTTGTTCTTGACTGTAGGACGAAGTGTTGATGAAAGCTTCAACCAGGCAGCTTCAATTCTTTGGCACGGAGATGATACAAATTATACTCCTGGTTCTGAAACCAATGGTGATGAGCGCGTGTTTGTACAAGCAGATAAAGTATTAAAAAATGGAACCCCAGATAAAACAGACGGACCTACTGCCGCTTAGTGCGCAGGAGATGGAATTATTGTTCCTTATCCGACACAGGCACAGGTATGGATCAATAGAGATTGTTACTCATGACGGGAAGCCTGTTGATGTCATTAGAACAACAGACAGAAACCGTCTTGGGAAATGGGAACAGTAATCACACTGTTGATAACTCTTGACGTAAGTTATACGTAACGTATAATTGCAAACAGTAAAAGAGGTCCCACCGAAAAACGGCGGACGCTACGCATTTCTAGTAAATGTTTGGTGTCCGCCGTTTTTCGTTAGCAGTGTCTGTCGCGTTTCGTGCAATGTGGCGCGCCAGGCACTGCTCGGGATGAGCCCCGGAGAACCCCGGGTTAACAAAAAATATGTGTCCATTCGCCACGTTCACACATTATTAATAGGCGATAATTATTAAAATTATATGTCATTTAAACCTTTTTCAGGACGATGGAAGTCAATCTGGCTGCCTGTAACACCTTCAACAGTGCTTGCAGCCCAGTCAATTGTTACTTTTACTACAGGAAAGCTTGTAGCTTCTACAGCTGGAACAGCTGCAGTAGCTAACGTTGGTATCGCTGTTGGTGTAATTGCCGCAGCCGATTCTGATTATGCAGATGATCGTCTTATCGAGGTTCTTGTACCTACTGAAAAGCATGCAACAGTAAAAGCTACTACAGCTTCTCTTGTTGCTACTGATGTTGGTGGAGAGTTCGATCTTACAGACGCTTCTACTGTTAACCGAGCAGCCAGTTCTGTTGATGCTGTTAAGTGTATGAAGTATCTCAGTGGTACTGAAGGTGTCTTCATGGTTAAGTTTAACGGTTCTTACTAGTCAAATTATTACTTAAGTCATTATTATGGATCTAAATACAATAACTCTTTCGGACTTCGTACGAAACGCAGAAATCCTGTGGCTTGCGGGGAAAGATATGTTCAGCGCAGAGATGCGTGGATCGGGAATTATTCGAGAGATTAACATCCCGCAGAACACTGGAAACACACGAGAGTTCTCAGAAATTGACCTTGAGCAGTACGCTAAGGTTAAGGCAGAGCGAGAGCAGGCAAAATATGCAGATGTACAACAGGGATACAGTAAGGTGGGGACACTGTACCGTGTAGCACTTGCAGAGGCTATTACTTACGAGATGCGATCTCAAGGTAAGTATCTTGATGTACAACAGCGTCTGACAAACCTTCTTCCTACAGTAATGAATCGTCTGGAGCTTGATCTTCAGCACCGATTTACTTTTGGAACAGCAACGTCATACACAGACCTAGATGGTCGAACTGTTGATACAACTGTTGGAGATACACTTGCACTCTTCTCAACTGCTCATACGTTGCGAGGGTCTGCATCAACATTCCGTAACCGACTAGCAAACAACCCGCAAGTTGCGCGAGGTTCACTAGAGGGAATGGAGAAAATGCGTATCGAGAACAGTCTTAATCAGTTTGGAGAAAAGGTGCCCGTTTCTGACGACATCCTTTGGACAACTGATGATCCAAACACTATCAATACCGTACGGGAGCTCCTACAGTCATCTGCGGAGATCTCAGCACCTAACGCTGGTGTTGTAAACGTATACCGAGGTAAGTACAAGCACGTGAAGCTTTCACGAGTTGCTACTGATGCTTCTGGAAACGTTGATAGTACAAAGGCAAAGTACTGGGGACTTATTTCAAGTCGTCGAAGTGCCTTTTACCTTGGAATGCATGAAGAGCCACGTGTTATTGCACCAACACCTCGAGGAAACTCAGATGATGCTCTAACAGATGATTGGGTATTCAATGCACGAGGAGGATGGTTGATTGTTATTCCCGCAGCGGGATTCGCAAGCTTCTCATCAGGAGACGGAACAGCTTAGTCAACATTATAAATAACGAGGACTATGTCTTATAGGACGGTGGTGGGTCTTCATTAAAATTGTTATGAATCAAAATTCAGGATACGGGCAGGCCATGCTTGCAATGATAAGCTCAATGGTCCCAGCCTTTGGAAATGTTCATGTTGTATTGAACTCTGCCAATAGTGATGAGAAAAATTATCAACATTTGCAGGATATTATGCCTTCTGATAGTGACGGAAACGTACGTTTCTTTACATCACTTTCAGCAGCGTATGATGCTTGTGAAAGTAATAATAACGATATTATCCTCTTGGATGGTAACAGCTCTCATTCACTTACTACTGGTATCGCGTGGACTAAGAACAGGATCCACGTTATAGGTATGGATGGTGGAGATCGACTAGTACAACAGGGTGCAAAGGTGCAAAATGCTGCAACAGATGCTACTGCATATGTAATTAAGGTTACTGGAGTTAGAAATAGCTTTAGGAATATTAAATTCATTCAGGCAAGCACGGTAGCAACAGCACTTCATGTGCTTGAAGAGGGAGGAGAGGGTAACTTGTACAAGAACTGTACATTTACATTCGGTGTAGTAGATAACCTAGATCTTACAACAGCAACAGAGGTGCTTTGTGGGTCAGACTCTGCGACATTTAGTAAGTGTTTGTTCGGAACAGAAACTCTCCTAACTTCTGCTGCTCGAGCAGTGTTCACTATTGACCAAGTTACTGCTAGTCAGGAATTTAAATCAAATATTCTCGAGGATTGTATTTGGATGATTTCATCATCAAGTGCAACTGCATTGCTATTGAAGGTTGCGGCTAATACAGACGTACTCTTCACTAACTTGTTTGTTCGACCGACATTTATGGCGTCGGTTGATTCCGCGGGAGGAGCTGCGCTTACAAACGCTGCTGCTAGTGCCGCATCACTTGTAAAGGGAACTTTGAACTTTGCAAATCCAAATGTATTCAACTGTACTAACTTTATGGTTACCGCTGACAACGCTCAGATTACGGGACCGGTTCCTACAGCTGCTACAACTGGTATTGGTGTAACACCAGCTTAGTCATTATTTTGGCTTTACTCAGCCCCTTATGGGGTCTGGGATAAGGCCAGAAAGCCTATAATAAATAAATAAAATTATGCAAGATTATAATATTCAAGATGTACGTACCGCGGCAATCCTCACAACAGGATATGTTGCAGGAACAGTGTTGGACTTCAACAATACAAACCCAGCTCTAAGAAATCAGTTAAATATACTGGCATCTTTCACAATTGGGTCACTCACTTCAGCGCAGATTAAAGTAGAGTATTCTAACGATGGAACAACTTACTACCAGGATACATTTGAGGCTATCTCAGGAACAACCTCAACTCTTTCTCTCGGAGAATACAGTATTGCGGGAACTGGAAACTATGTGATTCAGATTCCTATTAAAGCTGCTTATATTAAAATCAGTGCTAAGGGTACTGGAACTGTAACAAGCTCTTCAATGGCGATTAAGGCAGTTGTAGGAGTTGTTTAAATATCATGCCGGGCAAAATAGTAAAAGCTCGGAATGAACTTGAACGCATCAGGGGAGATGTGGCTGATGCTGCCAAGGACCTACAGGTTAGTAAAAGCGAGAAAGCTGCTGTTGATGTCGGCAAACGAAAACTTGAAAGTGCGGTAGTATTACTAAGAGGAGAAGAAGAAGCTTTGGAGAAAAAGTTCATTGAAAAGAAGAGTGAATATGCAAGTCTTTTATCAGAGATGAAAAAGATTTCTAGAATCATAAATTCTTCTAAGGAGGAAACGGCAACAGTTCTCGCACAGGCGCAGCGCGCAAAAGAAACGAAGGAGGAGACATTGGAGCAGCTCGGAAGAGCAACAAATCTCCTAGAAGAAGAATCAAATAAGATAGATGGACTCAAACGAATTCGGGAGGATATTGATCTAGAGAATAAAAACGAAACTAACAGGCTGAAACAAACACAACAGAAGATCCAAATGGCAACGTCGGATCTTCTTGGAGAAGAAAAGCGTCTCGCTGATGTCTCCTTGAGAATTGCAGAGAACGTGGAGGGGTTCAGGTTGTATGAAAGCCGTATTGAAGCGTTCTCGAGGGAGACAGGATTCTTATTAAATTACGATAAATTACCTGAGTATGTCGATAAAAAATAAAGCAGACGACGGAGACGCATCATCACGACAGAGGACTGCCCGCCAGACCTCTCGAAGGAATAAACAAAACGGGGAACGTCACGCATAGCTTATGGCTGGAGGATTTAGTAACAAAACAGATACTGGAACGCCCCTTACAGCAGCAGAACTGCTTTGGGTACAAACTGGGTCCGCCGGTGTTCTTCTTCTTACTGAACAAGGGTCTACTCCAGGAACTACAGCCGGTGTTGGAAAGGTATACTCAAAAACAGATGGAGATCTTTATTATCTCGATGGGTCGGGAGTAGAACATTTACTAAATGTAGTTACTAATGGTTTCGCGGATAATGAGACTCCAAGTGGTACAATAGATGGAGTAAATGATACGTTTACTTTGGCAAATGCACCAAGTCCTGCCGCTAGTTTGATTCTTGTATTAAATGGACAGGTACTTACACAAGGGGTGGAATACACGTTGTCTAGTCTGACAATCACATTCACCACACCTCCTGATGCTGCGTACAGTGGATTACCATTTAAAGCTTGGTACAGATATTAATATGAAAGAATTCCTCAAAACATTTTCAATAATTCTAGGTTTATTTATCTTTGGTAGTTTAATAGCCCACGCTGCTACATTCATTGTTCCACAAGGAGGGACAGGGTCTGCTAACTATACAAGTACTGGAGGAGGTGTGGTTATCACAGGAACGACTCCAACCTCTCCTCTTTTGTCTACATACAGTCCAACTTTTAGCGATTTTAATGCGACGTCAACTAATGCAACATCAACAATCTCACACAATGTGGAAATTGTGGGAGATCTAACTGTAGGCGGAAACTTCTTTGCTCCGGCTGTAATTATCTCGTCTCTTACACAGGGATCAGTACCCTTTATAGGAGCAGCAGGGCTTCTTTCAGAAGACAACGCCAACTTCTTCTTTGATGATACGAATAATAGGCTTGGACTTGGTACAGCAACTCCTGGAGATACACTACACATTGTTGGTGCTGTGGAGTTAGACCATACAGCAACAAACGTGGATGACCACGCTTTTGAGATTGTTGCAGATGCAGCAGGATTCGGAGATGTTAAAGCAATAGACATTGACTACATCACAGGGGCGCTTGCGACTGGGTCAGAAGAGGAGGCTATTCTCGTAAACATTGACGAAACTGATGCTACAGGAGGACACGTTTATGGTCTTAATGTGCTTTCCACAGAAGGTTCGGCGGATAAGATTTATGGACTGCATGTAGGTGTTGGAATTGGTCCTATACACCAAGACACTGGTTCATTTGCTAACCCAACTACAGGTACAAACAACACAGCTTCTACAGATGTCCCAGGTATGATTGATGGAAGTGAGGGGACTAGCACTACAATTTTCGTAGCAGATAACGACTACATCATAATAGGTGCAGCCGCAGAGTTTGTTGAGCTTGAGTTTATTATAGAAACAGGGGCAGGCAACCCAGGGGTATCGCCAACATTTGCTTACTCAACAGCAGGTTCAGGGCAATTTACAACTTTCTCTCCGACTGACGGTACAAATGGTTTCAGGAACTCAGGAGTTGTAGCTTGGTCAGCAGCACAGCTTACTGGGCACACTACGAATGATGACACTGGTACATATGATATTAAGATAACAAGAACACATAATAGTAAAGGTAACGTGTCTCTCTTCTATGCGAAGTCAGCGGCATCAACCATTTACCAATGGGATAAGAACGGAGATATAGATGTACGAAATGCTACTTCAACAAACGCCACTACTACAAATCTAGCAATTACAAGTCTGTCTTCAGCACTCCTACAGGCAGGTGCAGACGGTACCGTTGCAGAATACGCAGGAACTACCTGTACTAACCAATTTGTACGAGCGCTCTCAGCACTAGGGGTGGCTACGTGTGAGACTATCGAGATT
>Ga0129324_10001192_pt1 | contig 17155 bp, 30 predicted proteins | sample CPBDNA_7_FD_96879 | JGI IMG/M metagenome (GOLD analysis project Ga0129324, IMG submission 96879) | Freshwater to marine salinity gradient microbial communities from Chesapeake Bay, USA - CPBay_Spr_15_0.2_DNA | ecosystem: Environmental > Aquatic > Marine > Coastal | place: USA: Chesapeake Bay... | reverse complement strand
TTGGCAACCTCGACAAGAATGCGCTCTGACCCAGGTGCCCGTGCGTCGTCCAGCTTGTCCGCCAGTCGCATCGCCACCACAGGCGCCAATGCGTAGAGGGCACGCCTGGCCCGGTTGTGCGCGATGTGCGCAATCTCAGGTGGGGCGTTCGTGGTCAGCATCAGCGCCGCCACGTCCGTCGCCTTCAACTCATGGATGGACCGCTTGGCCTCCTCGATGACGGCAGGGGTCACGTCCTCTGGAATCTTCCCGTCCCGGTCGTTCAGCCGGATCAGGTGCTCCAAGGCCCGCTCGGCACGCTTCACCTCCAGGCTGCGCCGATAGGGCGATACCTCGATGTGGGCCGCGTCTCCGTCTTCGAGAGTGCTCATCACTTCCCCAGGGGTACCCTCATCACCGTGTCGACAGTCTTCACCGCCATCACCTGGTTGTGGGGCACGATGAAGCTCGGGCGCCAGTACATCGTGTCGATCTCGAAGCAATCCGCGATTGCCTGCTCCCCGAGCCGCTCGGACACGATCTCCAGTACGTCCATCCAGATCAGGGCGCCACACATCAGTGTGATCTCTCGGCCCGTCTTGATCTCCGCCTCGGCAGCACCGTTGCTCAGCTCGAGCATCTTCTCCCAGGTCAGATTCGTCCCCTCCGTCGGGTCAGAGTTCTCTACCTCTGCATCGCTCATCTCTTCCTCCAGGGTACTGTCTTCCAGCCAAGATACTCGACTGACACCACGTTCACCGCTGGGATGATCGTCGTGCCGCCGGGCTCGTCCTCCACCTGGGAGGTCTTGATCTTCCAGAAGGGAATCTTCTGCTTCTTGCTGGGACGGCTGTGAACATACCCGATCTGGGTGACAACCGGCAGCTCCTTGGCCCCCTCACCCCAGCCCGCGTCCCCCTCGATGTCGAACCATTCGATCTCCACACGCTGGACCCGACGGGGCCGTTGGCTCACTTCGCCCCCAGCATCGTCTTCACCACCGGGCTCGAGGTGGCCTTCGGGGCCTGCTGCTTGACTGCCCGCTTCTGCTGGATCCGCTGGCGAGCTCGCTCCATTCGGATACGCTCCTGCTCCTTCGCCTTGGCCGCCGCCGCCGCCTGCTGCTTGGCCTTCAATGCCGCCGCGTCCGTCTGCTTCTTCAGCATCATGTGATTCTTGAAGTCGTCCATCGTGGCATTCCGCTTCGGCGGCTTCGGGGCAGGGTTGGGCATCGGATCCTCCTTGTAGGCGGGCTTGGTGACAGAGGCCCAAGTGTACACTCCCCCCACACCCCCCTGGAAGTCGAACCTGGAGAAGAGAAGCGTCAGCCCAAAGGCTACTTTTTTTGGGGAAATATTTCTGATGGGCCGAAAGATCCCGGGCAGAGGGCTATTTTTTGGGGTTCCCGTCTGCGTACCTCCCATAAGTACAGGAGCGCGCGCGCCCGTCGGGTTGTATGCCCCCCTACCCGATGTGCGGATGGCCGATGGTGCATGGGCCGTGCTGCGAATCTGCCAGCCGAGCCGCCGTTCGTTCTGCCAGCGGGCCGAGCGGCCAGCCGGGCCGGGGGCTCCGGAAACCCGACGGGTTGCGCCCAGTCTTGTAGCCTCCGACTACAGTCGATCCTATGGGCGCGGCGCCCCCCATCACGGAGCAGCCCCCCACCCACGGCCACGGGCCGAACGGACCGAGTATCACGGACCTACACCGCAGCACACCGCGACACCGGGAGATGATCCCACCCGATGGGGTAACAGGACAGCGGCGCGCTCGTCAATCTTTCACATACCAGACCCGCCGAAAGGCGCGGCCCTATCCACATGGCACAGGCCCCTGGGCGATACCAAACGCAAGGGACCACCGCCGGATGACCTACGCGGTAGCCCGCGTAAGGGACGCCTAGTAGGGGGACACCCGGATAGATGGAAAGCGGTACGAACGGGACACCTACCTCCCCGCTGTGAAGCGCGTGAGGGATGCGCCTCCCCTGTAGTCATGCCGACCATCGCGCGACCTGTGCCACGACGCCCACAAGGCGCACAGGCCGCTCAAGGGAGCCAACCTAGGACAACCTGCACACCTATAGGGTGTGCCTGCTCCGGGTCCGTCGGATCGTTTCCGGCGGACGGGCAGAGGTTACATGGCAATAGAGGTACGGAGCCTGAACCGTACAGAGCCGACTCGCGGTAGGGGCGAGCAATCGCCCCACCATATACCCTCCGCACAACGTGGAGGGATCACACAGAGGATAGAACAATGCTCAAGAGCAACCTGACCCGCAGCCTGAACGCCTTCACCGGACTCGTCGTCAACCACCTCGCCGCACAGGCCGGGCTTGACGCCGATCAGACGAGGGCCTTCCGCAACCTCACCCGAAATGCCGCCCGCATGGGCGGGAAGACGGTGAAGGGGTACTACAAGGTGATGCCGACTGGCAAGGGCGAAGACACCAAGGTCACGGAGCCGCAGATCAAGGCCTGCTACAAGGCGGCCATCGACGTGCTGGCCGCATACGTCCCGGCGTGCGTAGCCTACGGCGAGGTGGAGGGAACCTTTTCCCACACCGACAAGGCGACCAAGCGCGTGAGTGTCGTCCCCATCGACATTCCCACCGAGGGAATGGAACTGCCGGACGATGACACGCTGGCCGACTGGGTAGCGTCATCGCAGAACGCCACCCACGGAAACGCCCAACTGGCAGCGCTGGACTTCTAGAGTCCACCTCAACCGGCACCCTGCCCCACTCGGGGCAGGGTGCCCACCACATACACCGTTCTGGCGTATCCAGAACCGTGACTCGGCCATACCACATAGGAGAGCCAAACGATGATCCACAACGCAGACACCGCCACCTCCGTGTACGTCGACACCGTCGACCGACGCTGGAAAGCGTCACACACCACATACAAGCGCGTATGCCACCTCAGCCGTGATGCCGCCATCCAACTGGCAGAGATGCACCGCATGACGGGTGCGCGGGCTGCCATCCGCAAGATGCGGACGGTGGCCGGAGCATGGAACGTGTACCTGTACAGGAAGGTGGGCGCATGATCCCGCACGACGCACTCGTCCTGAACGACGCACTCACGGGGCTGGAGGAACACCTCCCCGACTCAAAGCAGGGACGCACGAAAGCCTACCTGCCGACTGACCCGGAAACGCTACTCCGCAGCCTGGGCGCGGAGTACACGGGAGACACGCTTGACACTCCCATCCGGGAGTTCGTCGGCCACCTGTACGTCATCACACCGTACGACGCACGGCGGGTACTCCGGTACATCCAGAACGACATACTCCGCGAGTACCTCGAAGGGAGGGACTAGATGTCAGACCCCCACGCCTACAGCATGGCAGACACGACTTGGATGATGGGCAAACTGTACGTCATCTCGGCCTGCCGAGACACGGAGCGACTGGCGACCGACTTCAGTCGGAAGCCGATCAAGTACGGACCGATCCCGAACGAGGTACGGGCCTGTGAGGCCTGCCGAACGGCGATCAACGCACGATACACAAGGGAGGTGAACTGACATGAAACGATCACCGCATGGAGTGGTGGCAGCAGCGTTGCGAGGGTTCCCGATCAGGAACCCCGCAGCACACTCCCACCTCAAGACCTACAGGACATTCCCCACAGACCCGGAGAAACTACTCTGGATCCTGGGCGGTGGGAGTGAACGCAAGGACCACCGCACGGGCCTACGCCGGATGTACAAGACAGAAAACGGTACCCTGCTCAAGGTGTGTAGCCTCATGCGGGAGTGGATGGGGCATCTGGACGAGATCCCGTTCGAGAAGGCACGGGAGGCTATGCAACGTATCCTCCATGACCTACAGGGCGAGGTGAGACTCCGGCAGAACGCCAACCGTAGTGCTGGGGTGTTCCCGAACATGAAGGACAGCAGCGACAAGAATCCCAGGACATGGGATATCACACCCACCCCGTCACGGGCACAGGCCGAGGACTACAGGATGGAGGAACGCCGGATCTGCGGGGACCCGCTACGCCGGTACAGTTCACAGCCCGCACGGCCTGTGAAGGACACGATCAGCACAGCAGCACAGGACGGAGTGAACTTCTAATGAGACTACGAAACATCCTAGCGGGTGCCTTCATGGCACTGGCAATCTACACGGTGATGATGATGACATACGGGGTCATACAGATCATCGAAACTGCGGCAGCAAGGTAGGAGAGAGACAATGCCCACGACACTCGAAGCCCTGACCTGGGATGACTTGAGGGACCGAGATCCGCTCAAAGCACAGTACCTCCGGGTCCAGTTCCCCGCCGAGACAGAGGCGCTTGACAAGGCTGCCGATGCGTGGCGGTACGGAATCCACACCCGAGATGTGGAGGACGACGCATGGGATCGTGACTTCCCGGACGACGAGTACACCGGGCCCCCCTACACCAACGACATTCCCGCCGCATACCGTGGCGTGGCTAACAAGGAGGACTGAAATGTCCGACACCGTACCCACCAAGATCCACCCCGTGTACCTCACCAGGCTGAAGGGGTTCGTCGATCCCCGTAGTCACGAGGAGAGTGGACGCTACTATCACTACGTCGTCGACGACGACGAGCAGATGCTCTCACTCATCCGCTCCATGTACCAGGACCACGGGCTGTGGGCCGTGCGTGCCTTCAGCACCGACACCAAGGCATACGGCCCGTGCGTGGTTGTGGGGCAGGCATGAGGAACTACATCGACCCGAGTGACAACGCCTTCTGGTGTGAGGCCAGCAAGGAGGAGGCGGACGAGATGAACGCTAGGTGGAGGGCCATACAGGCAAGGGCGAAGAGGAGGAGGTTCTGCCAGACCGTCCTCATCGGCATGATCTACACGGCCATCGGCATCACCTTCACAGCCTTCTACATGATGGTCTTCCAGATCATCTTCAACGTGATGAACTAGAGAGGACAGTCACATGAGTTCACGATTCCAGCACTCCCCGCCCATGCAACTGGGCGAGTGGGGGGTGGCATACGACACCAAAGACGGCACGCCCTTCAACTACTGCTACACCCGCACCAGGGTGGGGGATGAGTGGGTGAAGGAGATTCGGATTGACGTGAGCGCCCTGGACTTGATGTTCCGGACGAACGAGTACAACGCTAGGGCATACGTCACATACAAGGCACAGGCCGAGGACTACACGGTGAAGACAGCCGACCACCACCTCGCCATCGTGGCCGACTCCATCCACGCATAGAGGATGCAACCATTCGCCGTGCCCAAGGTGGGCACGAGTGAGTACTCACAACAACACAGATAGATAGAGAGGTTCAATACCCATGGACAACAGCAACAACCCCACCATCGGCGGCATGATCGACGGCCTGCTCGGCGCACTCCAGAACGCCAGCCGCCCCACCGAGGCGACCGAGGCGACGAACACCGCCACGTTCCGCTACTCCACCGAGAGCGTGGAGATCCTGGTGGGTGAGGTGGAGAAGACCATCCGCCAGCACTTCGAGGACAACGCCGAGGCGTTGGGCCTCCCCTCCTCCGGCAACATCGGCATCCGCAGCGAGGGACAGCCCGCCGACGGTGATGACCTGCCCGAGGCGGGCCGGACGTACATCGCCAGCGTGGCCCGCGAGAACAAGGGCAACTAGTCCACACAACCGAGGATTGGGGGGCACTCGCAAGGGTGCCCCCCACTCACACAGAGAGGACAGATATGTCAAGACCGATCACACATAGGATCCGGCAGAAGACCGGAGGAACGGTGGGATTTGAGAAGTGGTCGATGCTCGGCCAGCGTCTCGTGTCAACCACCGACCCGGATGGGGTGGAGGTGCCGGAGGAGTGGGGCAAGGCCGCATGGCTGGACCCGGACTTCCCTCGTATCCCTGCCACGGTGTGGAACGCAACGATCCAGTTGTACATCCACTTCATGGAGTCACCGGACACAGCCGACCTCATCAAGGGTCAGACGACAGTCGACAGCGGGCTGGAGGTGGCGGTGTTCTTCACCAAGGACATCGAGACTGGCAAGGTGGACGCATGGGTACCAACCCAGGCCATCAGCGGAGCGAGTGTCGAGATCGACTACGAACTCCCGTGCATCAACCTCATCACCGGCGAGAGGCTGGAGTGTGGTGTTGTGGATATGCCGGACACGATGGTCAAGATCGGCACAAGCCACAGCCACAACACCATGTGGGCAGGGTTCAGCAGCACCGACGACAAGAACGAACTCGGCCAGCCCGGTATGCACATCGTGGCAGGACGGTTCAAGAAGGAGGCTGGATCCACTAGCTGGTACCACGAGATCGCCTCGTCTGTGGTCATGGGAGGGGCGAGGTACCGTAGTGTGCTCGAGCCTGACAAGGAGAACGTGGGTCAGTTGGCCTGTCGAGATATGCACTACCGTGACATCATCGACTACGACTCCAGCGCCGACAGTACATGGGACAAGGGTGTACTCCAGCTCATCAGCATGGATATGCCGGAGCCCATCAAGCTGACGGGCTACACGGGTGGCTACGGTGGACAACACGGCAACTTCACCTGGGGCAGGGGCTACTCCTTCTGGAAGGGCCAGGACGACGACGATCCCGTGTGCCCCAACGCCAAGTGCAAGGGAGACATGGACTACTCGGGCTACTGCTGGAAGTGCAGCGAGTACGACCCGGAGTGTGATGAGCGACCCTACACCGACAAGTACCAGGACGAGAACGCCCAGCCCATCTACGACAAGCACGGCAACCTTGAGGGGTACTCGGTACCGCAGAACCTGTCCAAGGACAGCAGCAAACAGTACCGCTACGTCATGGGACGCACGCTGAACAAGCTGGCGAAGAGGCATGGCTGGCTGTGGGATGGTGGCGTGCCCGAGGAGGGCCTGTCCAAGAGACAGAAGAAGAAGAGGAAGGACAAGGGTCGGTCCCCCTCCTCCCACTCTGGCATCGGAGACAAGGAGGTGGAGGTACACGTTGATGCTGCCATCAAGAGAGGCAACATCATCACCGCAAGCAAGGACCAGGACAGGCTGGTCCGGTACGAACTCAAGGAACTGGCGAAGATCCTGACCTTCCTCCAGGCACAGGATGACCCGTCGGGCAAGCTGATGGCAGCAGCGTTCGACGTGGTGGAGCTGGTCACTAGTGTCCAGTTCATGGACAAGGAGGCACTCGACTCACTAGAGGACGCACTTGCCGAGTACGGCATGGAGCTGGAGGATTTGGAGTAGACATGAGAATCACACGACAGTCACACAGGTCAAGGCACCTGAAGAGACTACCCACGGGGAACGGATCGCTCATTATCCAGCGATCACCCAAGCACCAGGCATCGTTCTCGATGCCAGCAGACAACAAGGACATCAAGTTCTACGGGAGACAGGGGCTCGAGACATACGTCGGGTGCCCGATCCCCCAGATGGCCATGACATACGAGCCATCGACTCTGTCTCGTGATGACAGAGGACCGTACTCAATGTGGGTACTCAACGTGGACGAGGGAGGCGTGTCTCCCTTCTGCGGCGGCAACGTGTACTCCGATGGGAAGGTGTGCTGGGGAGGGAATACGTGGCCCTTCGATCCGCGTGACGCCTGGTCCACCTGGTGGGAGGCACCGTTCAACTCGGACCTGATCGAGCTGCCCAACAACTACCTGCCCACTCTCCAGGAGTGGAAGGAGAAGTACATGGGGCCGGTGAGGGGCCTCGACGACATCGAGCACGCCCCTGATTGCTCAAGGGATGAGGCTCCCGTGTTCTTCAAGAAGATGGGGTTCGACGATGCACGCGATATGATCGTCTCTCTCTCGTGCTCCACCCGCGTCTTCGTCCTGATGGAACTGATGGATGGTACGGATGTGTACGATGGGTGGGTCGAGACGGGCAAGAAGATCCACGCACTCTGGAAGAGGCGCAAGCATTACGCTGTGCTCCGAGACGTGAAGAGGGCTGCCATCCAGAGACTACGGGACAAGCAGGTCAGGGACTACGGGTCGACACCGTACATGGAGAGGGTGGAGCGTCGACTGGTCAGAGATGGCTTCGACGCAGCACACCGAGAGAATCTTCGTGGCAGGGCGAGGACTTTCCGCAGCGAGCACCTACGCCTCACCCGGTTGGAGAATCGCTTCAAGGACTGTATTGCCACGATCCAGTACGAGATCGAGAGGTGGCTGCGTCAGTTCGACAAGATGCGCAGCGTCTCGATCAACCTGGAGAGGACGTGGAGAGACTACTATCGGAGGAGGTACAGCACGAGCTACCTCCTCCGCGAGGCACCGGCCATGAAGTTCCGGGCATGGTGCGACTACTACTACGGGACCAGGAAAGAGGGGTGGAACTGGGAGTCTGCCTTCAACTGGCCCGCCTTCGACTCCCTTGATGTGGAGGTGAACAGCCGCTTCATCTGGAAGATCGTCAACACCATTCGCCGGGCTGTGCGATCCGACATCTGCAACTCGACGGAGATGGTGGATGAGATGTACGTCGCCTGGACCAGCGAGCAGAGAGAGAAGCTGTACGAGAACCTGTGGAAGAACATGGCATGGGTTGAGATGGCGAGCTTCTCCTCACCGCAGCAACTCGCCGGTCAGGAGTACGACGCCTACCCCAGCGGGGCACACGGGCTCATCGAGGTGATGCAGTACAGGGACACCGACGTGGACACCGAGGTGCGTGGGCTGTACCAGGTCGTGAAGCTGACCGACCGGGACAAGAGCCGCATCCCACCGAGCTGCGGTGGTGACGGACCCGAGTGCCCCGAGTGCGGTGACTACGCTGATGTCCTCAACCAGGGCACCGACAATCCCGAGGCGTACTGCGGTGAGTGCGACTACAGGTTCGACTACCGTGGTCCCACGGTGGTGTCGGGAGGGTTCGGCCCGTGTCCCCTGCTCTTCATGCCCTACTGGCAGGTGGGTACCGACCTCATCACCACATACAACAACGAGATCTACAAGGGGGTGATGCTCTCGCCCCCCACCCAGCACAGGTCAGCGGTCTACTGCTGGGGTGAGTTCCTGACCGCAGATAAGGAGGCCACGAATGAAGATTCGTAGTGTCACAATCGTAGGGTGCGGAGGCACCGGATCCCATCTCATCCCGTCGCTCGCCCGAGTGATGGAGTTCCACCCCCATGCCAGAGAGGCGTGGCTCCGTCTGATCGACGGTGATGAGGTGGAGCCGCACAACCTGGAGAGGCAGGTCTTCAGGACGTACGGCATCAACAAGGCCGAGGCCATGGGCGAGGAGATCGAGCACCACAGCCTCGTCATCCATCCCGAGTACATCCAGGGTGCCGAGGACCTGCACCCCTACCTGTGGGAGGACATGAGGGAGCAGCGCACAGAGGACGAGCCCGCCATGAGCGTCTGGATCCTGGCCGTGGACAACGATGCCACCCGCAAGGTGATCTACGATGCCATCAACGAGTTCCCCCTGCTCAACGTGGTCACCATCGACCCCGGCAACGAGCACTACACTGGCAACGTGATGATGTGGATGAGGCTGGCTGGCTTCGAGCCCTTCTGCCACCCGCAGCAGCGGTACTCACAGCTCGTCACCCCCACGGACAGGATGCCCGGCGGTGGGTGCAGCAAGGAGGTGGCGTCTGCACCGCAGCTCATCACGGCCAACAAGATGGCGGCCACCATCTCCCTCCACATGCTCATGGCCCTGCTCAATGACCAGACCCTGAACGAGGAGGTGCAGTTCGACCTGCGCCAGTTCAAGGTCACTCCCATCGGGGAGTGGATCATCCGAGAGGAGAGTGAGTGATGTACGAAACGAAGCCGTACACGGATGCGGAGCTGGCAGAGACGCGGCGGCTCATGGACATTGACGACCCGGATGAGCAGATTGTGTTCAACATCTACCGCTGGCTCGCCACGGTGGACGAAGCCCGCGCCGAGGTCGAGCGGCTGCGGGGTGCGCTTCGGAGGATTATGTATACCGTAGACACCACGCTGGCACCGGGGATTGCGCTCGCCGCCGTGCGGAAGTCGAGGTGCGGCAAGTGCGGGGGCGATGGGTGGGTCGGGGAGTACGATATGTTTGGGAACTACGAACAGGTCCAATGTGACGAGTGCCCGCCCGCCACGCTCGCCGCCGAGCAGGAAGGTGGTGCGTGATGGGGCTGACCAAGGAGGAACTGTCCAGGCGGAGGGCGAGAGAGAGGGACAGGCAGGCCATCAGGATCAGGCTCGGAGCCCTGAAGGATCAGGCCCTCATCCTGGCCCGGAAGCAGGGGCACTCGTCCCTCTCCCCGTACCTGCGTGAGCTCATCTCACGGGGGGTGGCCGAGGATCTGAAGCGCCACCCTGCCACCTACCTAACGCTCCGCCCCAACGTCACCGTCTACAAGGTGAAGGGTGAGGACAGGTACTCACCCCTGGTCAAGAGCCTGGGGGGAGAGCGTGTCTGGATGCTGGCCCAAGTGCCCGGCCTGCCCTCGAGCATGGGCGGAGGGACCGGGTACCTGTGTGACATCACGGCAGGCAAGGTACCCGGAGGGGTGGAAGGTAGGGGTGTGTTAGTGTTGGCCGAGGATGTGACCTAGCCATTATTCCACCTAACAAATCGGGCGGGCGGATCGCCGCACTTAGTGTAACAGTAGCCCAAAGCCCTGTTACTTGGGCTTTGCGGGCGAAAGCGGGGTGTTACAGTTACACGTTACATCACCAAAAAGGTGCACCCCCCCTATAGGAATAAAGGAAGAATAGAATGATTAATCTTTCCTCCTATATATATATATATATTTGAATATAGATGTAACAATGTAACAGATTCCTTTCCAGCCCCAAGTTCTTGGGGTTTGCCGGTGTTACATCAGTCCGTTACATTCGATTGGCCTGATGTAACAATGTAACAAGGAGGCCAGATGAAGACGTACAAGGTACCCGTCCGGGTGCTGATCGAGGCATTCATGGAGGTGGACGCCACATCCACCAGGTTGGCGAGAGCCCATTCTCTTGGGCTCTTGGGAGGGCTGGACCCCAAGGCCCTGCTCCCCAGGCTGGACAGCATGATCGTGGTGGCGCACGACGCAGCCCCCCATGCTGACATCATCGAGACAGACACAGCAGTTCCCATCGGCAAGGTGCGGAGGGAGGAGGACCAAGATGGATAGTGAAGTGGCCGGGCGTACAGGCCAGCGGCACAGGTCATTCAAGACTAGGCAACGAGACGCACGAGGATCGCCTGTGCTGGACTTCTCTCACGAGGGGAGTATCCCTCGGTTCAAGGCCAGCGGTGGGCGGGAGAAGGCAGAGCGTCAGCTCAACGCCCTACTCAGGCTGAAGCGTAGCGGGTACACGCCCGTCCCCCTGGCTCAACTCGTCCGATTCCCCCACTACGGGGAGATGGGGGAGGCGGTGGAGAGGAAGGTGACCCGAGACAAGAACGAGCTTCGGGACATGGGGCTCCACATCAAGTGGCTGAACCACGACCACCATGCCGGGGCCGGGTACGTATTCGACCGAGCCGACCCCCCTCCCTTCCCCCAAGGCAAGGTGAGGCGGGCATTCGAGAGGTTCATCCACATCCTGCACGCCGTGGAGATGGGGTACGAGCCGACGGTCGATGCCCTGGCTGCCTACCTGGGGGTGAAACCCGAGTGGATCCTTGAGGATCTGGGGTCCATCTCCTGCTGTGGCGAGGGCGACCTGCCCCACCAGATGCTCGACGTGGAGGTGGTGCACGGGGTGGTCAAGATCCACGGCCCCCACATCTGGAAGAAGGGGAACCATGCCTGAGTACCGCATCCCCTTCCAGATCAGCCTCGAGGGTGAGCTGCTGATGAGCGCAGACAGCCCGGCGGCAGCCTTCCAGATGGCGAGGCGCTGGCTCCAGGCCAACGAGAACAAGTCCACTATGCGGATGCTGATGGAGCAGAGCGTTGGCAAGACAAGGGTGGACAGGCAGGGGATCACCCTGCATGAGCCCGACCATATCCCCGGCTCCGACGACAGAGACATGAGTCACGAGAACACGCCCGGCTTCGGGACAAGTGTAACCAGATACCTTGAGGAGGACTGATGGCAGTCAAGCTGTACGACCACCAGGTGCAAGACCTGGAGAGCATGAGAAAGCACGAGGCGTTCGCCCTCTACCATGAGGTGGGTGCTGGCAAGTCCTTCCCCTGCATCGTGAGGATGCTGGAGTGGGTGAGTACCTACCCTGGTGTAGCCCTCGTCTTCACCGAGGTGAGCCTGCTCGGCCAGTTGCAGGATGACTTCTACAAGGTGATCGGCAACAGGAGTGAGGTGACCGTCGGCACCCTCAGCGGCAAGACGCACAGCCACGAGAAGATGGGGTTCAAGCGACAGCTACCCAGCGTGCTCATCGTGAACTACGAGTACGCCCAGCAGGCAAGCGAGGTCATCGGGAACAGGGAGATCTGTGCCATCTGGTGTGACGAGGGACATAGGCTCAAGGGATTCCGAGGGATGCGGAGCAAGCATGGCAAGCGGGCGAAGGAGATCATGCTCTTGGCTCAGCGCACCAAGCGGAGGCTACTCACAACGGGTAGCCCGGTGGTGAACCCGAACAGCCCCGACATCTGGGCACTGTACTTCTTCCTCAACCCTGACATCTTCGGCCCCACCCTGTGGAAGTTCGAGCAAGAGTTCTTCTACAACGTGGTGCAGGGGCAGCCCTTCAAGAAGCTGATGCTCAAGCCACACATGAAGGAGGAGATGAGTACCAGGATGTACAAGGTGGCCCGTCGCCTGCTCAAGAAGGAGCTGAACGTGCAGTTCCCCGACCGGGCCGAGCCCATCAAGTACGAGGCTCACCTCCCGCCCAAGGTGAAGAAGGTATACAAGGAGCTGGAGTCCATGTCGATGGCCGTAGCTGCCGGTGAGGTGGTGACCAGGCCCATGCTACTTGGCAGGCTGATGACCCTACAGCAGATCGCATCCGGGTTCTTCATCGAGAGGGATGCGGTGGACCCGCTCGGCCTGGTGAGGGACGAGAAGTCGAGGCGTGTCATCCACATCGACAGCAGCCACAAGGACAGCATCCTGCTGAACATCCTCGACAACATCGGACCCGATGCTAGTGTCATCATCTGGGCTGTGTTCACGCACGAGATCGACCACATCTGCAAGCTGGTCGAGGCGCACCGAGGGCAGGCCCCTTCCAGGATGGACGGCCAATGCACTGGCAGCAAGAGAGAGCTTGCGAAGCGTGACTTCCAGGCTGGCAAGGTGAAGACGCTGGTCGCCCACCCTGCTGCTGCTGGTGCGGGCCTGAACCTACAGATCGCAGGCCACGCCATCAGGTACAGCCGCAGCTACAAGCTGATCGAATGGGAGCAGAGTCGAGGTCGCAACCACCGGGCAGGCAAGCTGATCCACGAGGCGATCTTCGACCACGAGATCGTGGCACCCGACACCTATGACGAGAAGGTGTTCAACGCAATCCTCAGCAAGGAAGACCTTGCGGGTGGGATCACGCTGGACTTCTTCGACAAGAGCAAGCGCAACCGATAGGAGGAACAGATGGCAGACAACAGGATGATGTCGACGTTCGACAGAGAGGAAGCCGACAGGCTGAAGATGATTCGGAACATGATCGAGCAGAAGGAGGATCAGATCCTGACCAGACTCGAGGACCTGGTGGAGGGAGAACTCAACGGCGAGGCCATGGCAAGGGAGGCGCAGATCTCCGAGGTGTTCATGCTGGTGGCTGAGATGCGTGGGCTCAAGCATACCTACCGGGACTACGGTGGGGTGATCTGATGCCCCGTCGCAAGAAGAAGGCGCGCACCCAGCGCACACAGGAGAGGCTCTCTCGCTATGCCAAGGCGATGGGCTATCAGGAGGTTGAGCACTTGCGTGACAGCGTGCTGCTCAAGCACAACCTCTCTGGAGCAGAGGTGATGATCCCCACCACCACGCACGGGAAGGAACTCGGGAAGGAACTATGGTTCCAGCTCTACAAGGAGCTGATGATGAGGGCGATCTACGATGGCAAGCGAGGCAGCACTGGAGAAGGAGATCAAGAATGAGTTCGCCTTCCTCGGGTGGACGTACATCCACATCGAACCCGACGGCATCCACATCCCGAAGGGATGGCCCGACGGCCTAGCCATCGGGATGAACCGACGGGTGTTCTGGCTGGAGATCAAGGACCCATCTGACCCGTACCCTGATCCGATCCAGTTGTTCTACATTCAACTACTACGATCCATGGGCCACCGAGTAGAGGTGGTCACAACTGTGAGTGCTGCTATAGCGGTACTCGAAGAAGAGGAGAGACGACAATGACTAGCATCATGGACATCTTCGGGCCGAGCGACGAAGACCAGGCCACGCTGGGCGACCTGGCCCGAGAGCTGACCTTCATCACCTCGGAGGTGAGTGACCTGGAGAAGCGCAAGAGCCAGCTCAAGGCGGAGATCATGCAGTTGCTCGACAGCATGGGCATGGACTCTGCGTCTGCCGGTGGCCGTAGGCTTGGCTTCACCACCCGCAAGTACTACGGGATCTCGGAAGGCGAGAGCCCGGATCAGCGAGAGCAGAACCTCAAGCACATGAAGGAGTGGCTTGAGAGCGTGGCCCCCGAGGTGAACGTACCGGCCAGTGCCAACATCGGCAAGGCCGTGGCGGCGTACCTCGACGAGAACCCGAGTGCAGAGATCCCTGACTTCGTGAAGGTCACGGAGCAGCGGTCCCTGACGAACCGGCAGGCATAGCTACCCAGCCGGACAGAAAGGATAGAGAGCTCATGAGCAAAGACAAAGAGATCGTCCCCATCAAGATCGAGGGGGCACTGGCGAAGATGGATCTGGTATCCCTCCTCGCGGACACCACGGGTACGCCCGACAACAGTGATCGCACCCTGTACAAGCAGGGCAAGGAAGACTACTGGAAGAACGGAGATGAGAAGGCAGAGTCTGTCCTCGGTATCTTCTGCTACTCCCTGCGCCCGACCCGTGCCTTCTGGCACCCGGACAAGAACATGGATGGGTCGGCCCCGACCTGCTACTCGTTCAACGGGATCCAGCCGCACGCCAACTCCGAGGAACCGGAGTCCGACCTGTGCCGTGGGTGCCAGTGGGACAAGCTCGGCACCGCGAAGCAGGGCAAGGGCAAGGCGTGTAAGACCAAGGCCAGCGACTGGATCATCGAGGTGCCTGACAACATCGAGATCGGATCCGACGGCAGGGCCTACGTCGACCCGGCCAGGGTGCTCGGCATCTCCGTGATGCAGTACAGCATCGCCAACCGTGATGCTCCTGGTGAGTTCACCAAGTACATCAAGAAGGCGAAGGAGATCGGCTCGGTGCCCATCCCCCAGGCTGTGCTCGGGCGCTGGGGATTCCAGGGATCCACGAGTTCGGGCGGCACGAAGTACAGCGCCGTGAAGCTGGACGTTGTGGCTGCCCTGCCTAGCCAGGAGGAGGACCCCCACCTCTGGGAGTTCATCGTCAAGATGACGACGGAGCTGATGCAGGGCGGCGCACTCGCTGACCTGGATCGGTGGTCTGGCACCAACGACTAGCACTCATCCACCCGGGAGGGCGGGGCACGGTGTCCCGCCTTCCCATTTCCTCACACTAGTTCAAAGAAAAGAGAAACGAAATGCGATCACAACGGGTGGACTATAGGCGCGATGAACTCCGTGCTGTATGGGAGGCCAAGTGCCTCGACATGAGCACGGATGCACTCAACGCACGCCGCAACAAAGCGAGTGCGAGGCTGCTGCTACAAGGTATCGTAGACCCCACGCTCCGGCGACTGGACCATGAGCGAGAGGCAATCGAGGAAGAGGCGTTCACCGTATGGCTCGCTGAGAAGCGGTACAACGGTTTCGACAAGGGCATCTAGCACATGGACTTCAAGGCACTTGACGCAGAGACAGACTACCGCAGGCTGATCGTGGCGCTGTTCGGTAGTGAGGTGAAGGGTGAAGGGCACGAAGTCTACATCACCCCGCCTTCCCGTCCTGACGAGAAGGTGGCAGCGATGAAGTTCAGCGTGAACCTTCGCAACGGAATGTGGCATGACCACAAGACCGGCGAGTCTGGCAACATGCTGTCGCTCGCCAAAGAGTACGGACCTACGAACTGGAGAGAGACATGGATGGACACGTGCCCTGGCACAAGAGGCCTGTTTGGTACTGGAACCCAGCCGACTACGGCGCAGGAGAAGACGACGCCCTCCGAGGAGTTCGCCCTGCCTGCATCCCTTATGAGCCTTGTGACGACGGGGGCTCCCGCCGCACCGACAGGCAAGGCGGCGGCGGTGGCAAGCCAGCCCCGTCGGGTGAAGCCGACAGTCAAGATGGGGAAGCGGACGTTCGCTGAGCAGGCGCTTCGCGGCATCAAGATGACGACGGCAGCGGAGTACGCTCCGTTCTGCGAGGCGTGGGGTGTAGAGCAGAAGGTACTGGAGAAGGCTGGAGCGTGGGCGTTCACGCACAACAAGGGCGCACTCTCGGGTGTGCCGCAGCTCCACCTCCCCATCTTCGACCCCGCCTCTAGCGAGACGGTCGGCATCAAGAAGCGTGGGCTCGAGCCCATCTACAAGGCGGGCGATGGCCTGCTCAAGTCCCGCAACGAGAAGGGCAGCAAGGTCGGCCTCTTCCCCTGGCACTCACGCCTGGGGAGGAAGCCCCTCCTCCTGGTTGAGGGCGAGAAGGACTGGGCCGTGGCCGAGCAGGAGTTCGGTGACAAGTACGACGTGGTTGCCAACCTGGGCGGGGCGTCATGCTTCAAGGTGCCGTGGGTGGATGCGATCACAGAGAGGTGGAAGGAGATCTATGTTTGCTATGACGCTGACGCGGCGGGTGACAAGGGCGCTCGAAAGGTTGCCACTCTACTGCGAGGGGGAGAGAGATCCATTCGTGTTGTTCGGGTGCCTCGTACTGGTGCTGACGTATTCGACATGGTGCGTGGTGACTCACCCGATCTGGCTGGGATGGCATCTGCTATTGCCTCGGCTGAAGAGCTGGGTGAGCAGTCACCTGGAGAAGTAGACGCATCCATCAAGTACCTGTGTGACGACAAGGATCTGAAGCAGGACGACAAGCAGATGTCCGAGGTGTTGTACGACCTGATGGTGGACAACGGTGCGCTCTTCTACCATGACGAGGGCCGGGCCTACTGCTCGTGGCGGAAGCGGGTGTACTGGGTGAGCGGCAAGGACCACCATTGGAACAGGCTGATCGCCACGTTCACTGGCTTCTATGCAGCCAACC
>Ga0129324_10001191_pt1 | contig 17158 bp, 27 predicted proteins | sample CPBDNA_7_FD_96879 | JGI IMG/M metagenome (GOLD analysis project Ga0129324, IMG submission 96879) | Freshwater to marine salinity gradient microbial communities from Chesapeake Bay, USA - CPBay_Spr_15_0.2_DNA | ecosystem: Environmental > Aquatic > Marine > Coastal | place: USA: Chesapeake Bay... | reverse complement strand
TAGCTTCAGGTGGTAATATCATGTGGCATAATATTGAGATTCCAAAAGACCATATTGGTGCTTTTGTTGGCCACCGACCAACTTCATTAACGCATCCTGATGAGGATCGTTTCTTGACTATCAGAGAATGCTTATCATTAATGAAAATGCCAAATGATTTCATTCTTCAAGGTGGTCGTAAAAATCTCAATCACATCTGTCAGAACGTACCTGTCACCACTGCTCAAGACATGGCTACCGAAGTAGTCAAGTTTGTAGAAGGTCGTTCTGATAACCGACTCATCGAAACAGATTATCTTGTTCAAGACAATAAAAATACTTCATGGTGGTCTGAACAAAGTAGTGTACAACTCGATGATTTTATGGTATAATATACAAGTTTAATAAGGAGAGCTTTATGAGCATTATGGATAAATTGAAAAAGAACTCAAAGGTAAAGACTACCGAAGTTCTTTCCGAATCAAAATTCTTTACAGAAAAAGATATGATTCCAACCGACGTACCAATGATGAACGTTGCTTTGTCTGGTTCAGTCGAAGGTGGATTGGCTCCAGGTCTGACTGTACTCGCTGGTCCGTCAAAACACTTTAAGACTTCATTTGCTTTGATTATGGCAAGTGCCTATTTGAAAAAGTACAAAGATGCTGTACTTCTATTTTATGATTCTGAATTTGGTTCACCTGAGCAATACTTTAAGATGTATGATATTGACACAAGTCGAGTTCTTCATACTCCAATTACGAATGTTGAAGAATTAAAATTTGATATTATTGCTCAGATGGAAGAGCTCGATCGTAAAGACAACGTGATTATCGTTATTGACTCAGTCGGTAACTTGGCATCCAAAAAAGAATTAGAAGATGCTATTAACGAAAAGTCTGTTGCTGATATGTCTCGAGCAAAAGCACTCAAAGGTTTGTTCCGTATGTGTACACCATACTTGAACATGAAGAACATTCCATTGATTGCAGTCAACCATACTTACCAAGAAATTGGTTTGTTCCCGAAAGCAGTCGTATCTGGTGGCACAGGTATCTATTATTCTGCTGACAACATTTGGATTGTTGGTCGTCGTCAGAATAAGAAAGGTACCGAAGTAACTGGCTATGATTTCGTTATCAATGTAGAGAAATCTCGCTATGTTAAAGAAAAGTCTAAGATTCCCATTAGTGTTAGCTGGGAAGGTGGAGTACAGAAGTGGTCTGGCCTTCTTGACGTTGCTATGCAAGGTAAATATGTCACTAAGCCGTCTGCAGGTTGGTATTGCCGCGTTAGTCAAGAGACTGGTGAATTACTTGAACCAAAAGTACGAGAAGCCCAAACTCTAGAAGAAGACTTCTGGAAACCAATCTTTGAAGAAACTAACTTTGCTGAATATCTAACCGAATGTTATAAGATCGGTGGCAAAGCTCATGTTGAAATTGAGGATGATGAATGAAAGAAGGTGTAGACTACGAATTATTCGTACCCGATAATGAACAAGATTATTGGGGATGCCGTATTCTCACCGGTGAATTCAACGAAACAGTAATTCGTTTTGGAGCAGTTGCTTTGAACGAAGTTGAAGGTGCTCTTACATTCAACTTTTACGTTCTTGAATCACCAGATCCAGAAGCCACTATCGATAATAAAGATCTTCAAATTGTGGCTCATGACATCTTACAAAGTGTACTTGATACTGCACTAGAAGAAGGTTATGCTGAATTGACAGATAGAGAAACCGGTAAACAAATTGAGTATTGGGAAGACTAACTTGCAAGCAAACATTGAACAAACAATCCTAAGAAATCTTCTCACTGATGAGAAGTACATGCGGAAAGTTCTGCCTTTTATCAAGCCAGATTATTTCCAAGGTGTTTATAAAACACTATTCAAAGAAGCTGGTAAGTACGTTGCTAAGTACAATCGGCTTCCGACTCATGAATCTTTAGCTATTGAACTTCAAGACTCTAATATGTCTGAAGATCAGTTCCGTATGGCTATGGATATAGTTCCTCAACTCTTTTCGAAAGAAAAGATTGATGGAGACTGGTTGCTCGATAATACTGAGAAGTGGTGTCAGGATCGAGCAATCTACAATGCAATCATGGAATCCATCTCAATTATCGATGGTAAACATGAAGCTCTCACAAAGAATGCGCTCCCAGACCTTCTCACCAAGGCTCTGGGAGTTGCGTTCGATACGAATGTAGGTCACGACTATGTTGAGAATGCTGAAGAACGTTGGGAGTTCTATAACAAAGAAGAAGATCGTATCCCATTTGATCTCGAATATTTCAACAAAATCACAAAGGGTGGTGTACCAAATAAGACACTTAACATTGCCCTTGCAGGTACTGGCGTTGGCAAGTCTCTATTCATGTGTCATGTTGCTGCTAGTGCTCTGGTAGAAGGTCGTAATGTTCTCTATATTACGATGGAAATGGCCGAAGAAAGAATCGCTGAGCGTATTGATGCGAACTTATTGAATGTTCCTATTGACCAACTTGAAAACATGTCGAAAGATATGTTTACCGAGAAAGTCAAGAATCTTGCTCGTAAAACTACTGGTCGTTTAGTAGTCAAAGAATATCCGACTGGTTCAGCTCATGCCGGACATTTCCGAGCTCTACTCAACGAGCTGAAACTCAAAAAACAATTTGAGCCAGATGTTATCTTTATCGATTATCTGAATATCTGTGCTTCAAGTAGAATGAAAGGAATGGGTGGTGCAATCAACTCATACACTTACGTTAAAGCAATTGCTGAAGAACTACGTGGCCTTGCGGTCGAGTTCGACGTACCGGTCTTCTCTGCAACGCAAACGACTCGTTCTGGTTATGGTAACTCGGATGTTGGGCTTGAAGATACGTCCGAGTCTTTTGGATTACCCGCGACCGCAGATCTAATGTTTGCTTTGATCTCAACCGAAGAGCTTGAGAAAGATGGCCAATTAATGGTCAAACAATTAAAGAATAGATATAATGATCCGACTTTTTATAAACGGTTTGTGATTGGTGTTGATCGATCTAAAATGAGATTATTTGATGTAGAAGAAACTCAACAAACATTGGTTGATGATACACCTCATTATGATAGCGAAAAGTCTCCGTTCGATCATTCAAGATCTGGAGAACGTATCGCATCTGAAAAATTTGGAGACTTTAAACTATGAACGTAAGACTTATTTCTTATAGCCAACCACCGGAGGAACTCTATGTCGGCGATAACATGCAAGAGCTCGTGGCGTATTGCGCCCGTGTATCCAATCCATCGAACCAACTTAACTCTGAAACGTCAGAAAGGTTACTTGGATATCTCGAAAAGCACAAACATTGGTCCCCATTTGAGATGGTATCTGCTTGCCTAGAAATTGAAACGACTCGTGATATTGCTCGTCAAATTCTTAGACATCGTTCATTCTCATTTCAAGAGTTTAGTCAACGATATGCTGATCCAGAAGAAGAACTAGACTTTGCTCTTCATCAGGATCCACGACTTCAAGATACAAAGAATAGACAAAATAGTCTAGAGATTACTGATCCAGACGTAAAAATGGAATGGTTAAAGAAACAATCTGAAGTAATGATTCAGGTAAAAGAAGCTTTAAAGTGGGCAAGAGACAATGATATTGCTAAAGAAGTTCGAAGGGCAGTATTACCTGAAGGTCTTACAATGTCACGAATGTATATGAATGGATCTATGCGTTCATGGATGCATTACATTGATATTCGTTCAAGTGTTGAAACTCAGAAAGAACATCGAGAAGTAGCTGTGGCTTGTGCTAAAGCTTTAGAACCGGTCTTTCCATTGATTGAAAAGTTTGTACATCATGTTTAAGGGAAAATACGGAGAACTCGTTCCTCATCAGACTATGATTCAGGACGAGTATCGGACAAATAGTTATCTCGAAGCAATTGACAAAGCAGTATCGCCGGGTGATATTGTAATTGACTTTGGTAGCGGTACTGGTATTCTCGCAATGGCAGCTGCTCAAAAAGCGAATACTGTATACGCTATTGAGAGAAATCCTAAAGCATATCGAATGCTTCTTGCAAATATAGAACGAAATGAATTCAATAATATCGTTCCATACGAAGGATCTGCTAAAGACTTTATGAATGCTTTTCCACATCTTCAGGCAGATCTCGTAATATCAGAATGTATTGGTGACCATATCTTTGAAAATAGTATGGTGGTTGATTTTCTACGTCTTGTCAAACAGACAAAAGCTCCAAAGCAAATTCCGTCTCACTTTATGCTATATCATCATAGTGAATATATCAGACGAAAGCAAACTCTCTTTAATGAGCAAAAAAGAATATTTGAATCAAATGGAATCTGGCTTGATTTACTCAATGAAGAATATTTGCCAAATTCGTTTTTAGACGTAGCGTATTTTGAAAATGGTGATGACTATCGAGATTATTATTTCTCTTACATGCCGGGCGAAAAAGTTCTTCTTATGGATTTTGTAAAAGAATCAGACTTGAAAGACATTATGGAAATTCATATGCCACGTGAATCTGATGTTGGTGACTACATTATGCTCTATTATATCGTCAATCTATATGATGACGTATGGTTTGACAATATGCCGAGTCGCCCACCAACCGGCAATCATTCTTATTTCCAACGATTGATTAACGTGACAGAATATAAGCAAAAATCTTTTAAGTTAAATATTGATTATGAATATGATGAACTTGGTAATGAAGACTCTCCAAATCCTAACATATTTTTATCATAAAAAAATGAGCTGTCTGCTCACTTTTTTGTTTACATTCGTATTTTTTCGGTGTATAATGTATATACAAAATGAGGAGAAAGAGAATGCAAAAATTTGAAGATAGACAAATTCCACTTCCAATTTGGAAAGAAATCGTTACGTTTGTACAAGAACTTCGTTACGATCATTCGGCTGAGGCAATCCAATTTATTGTAGCCAAAGAACTTGGATATGAAATTTCTGAAATGGATGCAGCTTTAGCTTCAGTGAGGTTTTAATTATGCTAACGGCTAAGATCAAAGGCGAAGAAATCGCTTGTGAATTGTTTAATGTACCACGCAACGAGTTTGTAGCTCAAGCGTGGACTATCTGTAAAAAAGATAATGCTGTCCATCGTGCGGCGATCGAGCATTATGATGTAATTCAAAAGGAGTTGGATGAATATGCTAAACTTATTCGTAGATAATAACGAAAAAGAAATTGACTATGCTTTCAACGAGAAAGAACTTCTCGACGAAATGCTACAATATATTGACTCAACTTACAGTGCTCACTATAGTCAAAACCAATATCAATCGACTCAGATCATTGAAGACATGGGTCATGGTATGGGATTTGCTCTTGGTAACGTGATTAAGTATTGTCAACGTTATGGTAAGAAACAAGGGTTCAATCGTGACGATCTAAAGAAAGTTATCCACTATGGTGTGATTGCTCTTGCCATGCATGATCGTGAACACGAACCAGAAGATTACGAAATTAATTATCAGGCTTCCCTATTTGACAATAAATAATAGGGGAGGACTAGGGGTTTCCCCCTAGTCCGGGGGCTCTAGATCTAATTCGCGAGAGGGTTATCTAGAGCCCTTTGTAGTTTCTTATTCAGTCCATCTTCTAGACTTTTCAGATCTCTTTCTACTTTAGCTTCAAGGTCATCCATACGACTTTGGTTTAACTCTTGAAGCCGGTTGGCTTTTTCGTCATAATCGTTTTGAAGTCGATCACGTTTATTCTCAAATCGTTCTTCAGCATTTTGAATGATTGTTCGAGTCTCTTCTTCTTGAGTTCTCAACTTATCTTCCATGCGGTCAACTTGTTTTTCGATACTCAGAATATCGTCCTTTAGACTACCTTTAATATCTCGCGTATAGTCTACGGCTTCTTCAAGCTTTGTTTCGATAATTTCCATACGTTGCTCAAAAGCACCAACATCAAGTCCAGCGACTTCCTCGACTTTTTGGTACATAAGAAATCCACCATAAAGAGCACCAATCACAGAACCAAGTACAGCCAAGAGTGCAGATACACTCATAAAAGTTACTTTGATTCCAAGAATTCGGAACTCTTTATTTTTGAGGTTTTCTATTCCCTCTTCCATATTTTCGAGTTCTTGTGCAAGATCTTTAGCCATGAGTAGATTTCCACTTCCAATCTGGTACTACAGACCAGAATTCTTCTGGAGTGGTAAACGTCTCATTCCAAGACATGTTGATTACACGTGCTTCGAAATATAGATGTGTTACCCAAACTGCGGATGCAATGGTGATGACACCCAAAAGGATAAACAATCTCCTTTCGAGTTTACTATAAATTTGATCAGTTTCCATGATTGTTCCCTCTCTCCTATTGAGAACTAGATTGTAAGCTCCTCAACTGTTCTAGTTCTGCCTCTAATTTCATAATTTCGAGTCGTTTCCTCTTCAACTCTAATTGATACAAAGTATTGCAATTCACTCGTTCTTTTGGTCCATCAAGTGGAACAGTAATTCTTGCAAAGACACCAACATCTTTTGTTGAGTCTCCAATGCTACTTGAATTACTACTAAATGGACTATCATAATTGTTAATGATTCCAGTTACACCGAATTCAAAATTGGTTCCTCCGCCAATTGAATTCTTACAATCCATTTCACCTGATCTAAAAGAATCTTGTCCATAAGCACTTGGTGCAGATGGTAATGCTAAGTTAAGAGAACTGGAATCAGCCAGAGCCGGCGATGTAAAAAATAATAAGAGTAGCATATATTTTTTCATCAGTTCCTCTTAAACTTAGAGCAAATCATCGATGTAATTCCAGTGTTGATATTCACCTTTTCAGATTCAGGCGCTCTAGACCGAGAACAAACATAAACCGCTCTATCTTTATCTTGTTCTCGAATATAGATTTCAACCTTCACCTTCTTCAAATATTCTAATTTGAATATTTTGAAAGAAGAAACAAATGGAACCGGACCAAAATCTTTGTCAAACACTGCAATTTCATAGTATTCAACATCATTTCTCTTATTGAATAGTTCTATTTCTGTAACCAAAACTCCAGCCATGTATGATGGACGAAGCACTGGATACGTTGGTACCATATCATGAGCATAACTAATGATTGGAACTAACAATAGAAATAAAGCAATAAGATACTTTTTCATTTTACTGTGCTACACAAAGAGCTGTAACATTTGCACTATAGCTACCACCTGGGAAAGCTTTATTACCACCCATTGTTGCGGATGAGCTTGACTTAAACCAAGTTGAACCAGTTGCTGTCAAATCATATTGAGTGGTTTGACCAAAAGTCACTTTGTTTGTTTCGTATGAACCCATGTTTGTGGCATCAGATACAGCACTGACTTCAGTTGATCCAGTCCATGTTACAGTTTCACTAATTGATGGGCTAGATGAGAATGAAGTTGGTGTTGTAATTTGAGCAAGATAAGCATCTGCCAATGTCACATCAAAACGAATGATTGGTTGTACACCACCATCAGAAGCTGATGTTGTCAGCGTATACGCGTTTGGGTTTCCGTAAATACCGGGCGTGTCGGTTGTTATAACACACCGTGATTGTACAGTACCAGTAATTGGGGTTTCGGCGCTAGATGCGTGCATAAACGGAATAGCACACATACTAACAGCTATACCCGCTATTATTTTTGTTTTGAGCATTTCTCTCTCCTAATTATTATACTGCATCTGTATCATTTCCTCATGCAGTAATTGTTGTGCTAGGCCATTTCGTAAGCCTTGTTTATTATCATCTATTTTAGTATCTACAAGAGTCACAGTTTCCTTGTAGTCGCCACCCGGAATGGTAGCTGAAACATAAGCAAGATCAACGGCAGTTTGCATGACTTGATTCATTTGTTGAATCCTTTGATTCTCAGCAAAAAGAGCAGAAGCATCAACAGCAGACATTGCTTTTTCAAGCCGATATTTTCTTAATCTTTCTTCGGCTTCCTTTTCTTCTTCTTCCTTTTCACGTTCTAATTGTTCTTCATTTTCTTCGATAAGTACTAATTCATCTGAACTTAAGTTGACATTCTCATCTTGAGTAGCATCATATATTTCGATAGTAACTTCTACAACTGGTGGTAGTGGTGTCACATAACCTGGGCAGTTTGGATCAAATTGTGGATCGTAACATGGATTGACTTGATAACTATAGATCACCATAGCATCTTCGACTGTACCAGTTCCTTCGGTTTCTATATAACCATCACCCCACAATTCTTTTGGTACATTTGGTAAGCCAATTACTTTACGAACTTGGATTCCTCCTGGATGACCTGACCAATCTTCAGTGTCTGACCAGATAGTTCCACCACCAACTTTTTCGTTACCAATTGTGACTTTGAAATCGTCTTCAGTTACTTTATTTGGAGTATAGCTATAAAAAACACCATTGACACTTACACCCGGTGGTTCAGGCAAAACATTACCCATTGACCATTGCATAGCTTGATCAGCCGCTGCATTACCGGTAGTTCCAAAATATGGAGTGATAGACTCAGAGTAAGAGTAAGAAGGCCAACAAGCCAAGGCCACCAGTAGTGACAGTCTCTTTGACATCTTGTTTCTCCTCTGCGCCATGTTTCTCACGCATTGTTTCTTCGTGAGACTCCCAGCCAATCTTCGCTTCTGCACCGATCTTGCCTTCATACGGACATGGAGTTCCTGCCATCATCATAGCATCAAAGACATTTTCATCTTGACACATAGTTGATACAGCAGCAACTTTCATACCCATATCATAAAGAGTCTTTGCGTTCTTTAACCGAACACAATTCTCTTCAGTAAAGGTCATTCCAGCTGATATGCCTAAGATTTGAGTTTGAACTGCCCCTGCAACACCGATCGTACAAAGATCGCTATTACTATTTCCACCTAATTGTGGTGATATGGCAGATGGCGGTGGTGACTTGACTGTAGTTGTCATTTCACCATTAGTAGTCACTGAACTATTAGTGGTTGATTCTGTAACGATAGTTTCTGCGAATGCAGAAGAAGTCAATATCACCGCCGCAGCTATGATATAAAATAGTTTGGTCATCATTCCACCCCTCTCCTTGTGTAATGAATCTTTTTATTCAGTATTATTTATACAAAGAAAGGTTTACAAATCCTGAAAAATGTAGTATAATATATAGTATTGATTCAGTGAAGCTGGATGGATGTAGACTGGACGCGGGGGCAGTACCCGCCGCCTCCACCATAATGAGTGTTAAAATGGACGAAGTGTTATTGTGGCAATTTAGACAAAGATGTGTAGAATATATTTGTATCAATAACTATTCAATACACCATGCAAGACTCATTTTATGGGGGCGAAATAGGATCGACAGATGCGTGAAGGCAGTGGAGAATCAAAAAAGTAAATGCAAACGATAACTTTGCACCTACAGGTTACGCCCTAGCGGCATAGCGCTGATGAGCCCGCCGGAGCTTGGAAACAGAATCCGGCACCTTTAACATGAAAGAAAAAATGATGTCTGATTTTATATCTCAATCGGTTTGTCGCCATAATATTTACATGCAAGGTTTAGATGTTGATATGCTCAATGATATTGAGCGCAATCAATTTTATAATAAACTTATCAAAGAAACCTGTAAAGGTAAAATAGTAGCAGACATTGGGTTTGGTGCTGGTCTCTTAACTATGATGGCGATTCATCATGGTGCTAAACATGTATATGCTTATGAATGGCATTCAACAACATTTGATATGGGTAAAGCTCTTATTGAAAAAATGGGTTATTCTGATCGAGTAACATTTATCAATAAAAGATACGATGACATATCATATGAAGAACATGCAGATGATATTGAAATAGTCTTACACGAATTACTTATGAGAGCAATTTGGGGAGAAGGTTTAGCTGATATTAGTCGATTAAATGTTAAAACAAAAGCTCAGATTGTTCCATCTGCATGTGTTTGTAAAGTTGTATGTTGTACTGGCCACGATTATAATATATTTGGGCATGCTCAAACGCCAGAATTTAATATTGGTATAGATTATCTCAAAGATTTTAATGAACACTGGAATGATTTAACATCATCTGATGAATATTTCAGTTTTTGGCCAGAGAATCTACCGCTCAATAAGAGACTCATACTTGAAAAATTTACAACTGTTCTAGGTGAATATTCTCTTGATCTTAATGACCTACATATACCTAAAACAATTGAATTAGACATTCATGTTCCTCAAAATAGTCTTGTGAGTACTCTCTGCACAATTAATGGATTTCAAATGGTTAGACCATACGGAAGTTGGAGGCCTGATAGAATTGTGAGTGTAACTGAAGGTGGAAGAAAAAAATTTAGACATAGAACTACAGATGGAAATTGGTGGTTAGAATGATTAGAGAAATTACATTTGAAGAAATATATCCGCTTTGGGAAGAATTATGGCGTGGTAGAGATTTCATAAAGCCACAATCAAGCATGTGCGATTTTGAAAATCAAAATATGGCTATCTATGATAAATGTGCTTCTGGTGAATGGGATTCTGTCTTTTATGGCGTTTTTACAGATGATACAAATGAATTGATAGCATGTAACTCTGGTTATCAATCAACAGAAACTACGTTTAGATCTCGTGGATTATATGTAAAATATGGTTATGGTGGTAAAGGTATAGGTCAACTGCTTCTTCAAAAGACTATAGACTTTGCAAAAGAGAAAAATAAGTATGACTTTATTTGGTCATTTCCGCGTATGACAGCTGTGCGTACTTATGAAGCAGTTGGATATCTGTGTACGCCACGAGATGGTTATGATGAATCATGGGAAGCATCTGGTGTAATGCAAAAAGAATGGAACGCAGAAGCCATTTTAAAATTAAAATAAAAAAAGTGAGCAGTAGCTCATTTTTCCTATTTACTTTTCACAAAAATTAGTGTATAATATTCTTATAAAATGAAAACATGAGGATATTATATTATGCTGAATACTTCTGAAATGGTTAGAATCCGCCAACTCTTTGCCAAAGCTGATGGCGATAACTTCAACGAAATCGCAAATATGTTCAACGAAGCTCGTCGTTCATACGCTCATCGTCAAGCTCGCACTTTCAAAAAAGGTCAGAAAGTTGAGTGGATCGGTAAGCGTGGTCTAATGTCTGGTGTGATTGCAAAAGTAAATCGTAAAAATATTGTGGTTGATGCCGGTGCTCAAGGCATGTGGAATGTAACTGCAACTATGCTCAAAGCTTCTTAAGGGAGAATTATATTATGGCTCATATGGTAGAAACAATGGCTTATGCTGGTGAAGTTCCTTGGCATGGTCTTGGAGTTCCGGTCTCAAACGATCTCACTCCACAACAAATGATGGAAAAGGCTGGCGTCGATTGGCGTGTACAAGAAGTCGAAGCTTTCATCGAATACAACAATCAGAAAATGGCTACTGGCCAAAAAGCTCTGGTTCGTGAAACTGATGGTCGTATTCTTACGACTGTTGGTGAAAACTGGAATCCAGTTCAGAACGAAGATGCTTTCAACTTCTTCACTGAATATTGTCTTTCAGGTGATATGGAAATGCATACTGCTGGTTCGTTGAAAGACGGTCAGATGGTATGGGCTCTTGCTAAAGTCAAGTCTGACTTCGAACTCTTTGGTGGAGATCGTGTTGAATCATATCTTCTCTTCTCAAATCCACATCAATATGGTAAGGCAATTGACATTCGCTTTACTCCAATTCGTGTGGTTTGTAACAACACTCTGACTCTTTCTCTTGATCTAAAAGCTGAAAAGTCTGTCAAGGTTGGTCACCGTGTAGAGTTCGATCCAAGTGAAGTCAAGACTGCTCTTGGTATTGCGAGTTCGAAGATGGCTCATTACAAAGAAGCTGCAGAGTTTCTTGGTAAGAAGAAATTCAACATGGATTCTTACATTGAGTATCTCAATACTGTCTTCCCACGTACTGCTGATAAGCGTGTACAAGGTAAAGGCCTGAGTGTTGATACTCTTTCACGGAATGCTCGTCAAGCTTTTGATGTGATTGATACTCAACCCGGTGCTGAGTTTGCTGAAGGAACTTGGTGGCAGGCATTCAACAGCGTGACTTATATTACTGACCACGTTCAGGGTCGTAATGAAGACAATCGTCTATATTCTTCTTGGTTCGGTGGTAACCAACTTCGTAAGAAGAATGCTTTGAAAACTGCAATTGAATTCGCGGAGGCAGCATAATGGAAGGACCTTTAAAAACAGCATTAGACAATCTTGATTCACAAGGTGTCATTAGACGTGAGTTGACCACATATAGAAAAAAGAGTGGTAAACTAGTACGTGAAACAGTTTACAGAGAATATGGTGTTGATGGTGATTATATAGATCATTCTATTACAACACCAATTGGTGAAGGGAGTTCAGTATGAGTGTAACTCGTAGTATCGCACGAGATGTCAAGGTTATGTCAAAAGGCCTTGACTCCGTCAACAAAGAAATTGAGACTTTATTGGTCAATACCAAACTTCAAAAGTCTCAACGTAAACGGCTTGAACGTCTTCAGGCTGTCAAAGTCCAGATGGTAGATAATCCTGAGGACTGTAGTAAATTGGTGAAACAATATAAGGAGATGGCGTGATGCAACGCGTCGTTACATTCGGCCTGATTGCAGTGTCAGGCCTCGCACTCAGTGCGTGTGGAATGAATTCTAAAACTGCTGAGATTGAGATCTCAAAAGAAATGATTGAAATCGTTCAAGCTGAACGAGCTGAGGCTATCCCAGACTGGTATATCAATACACCAGAAGATCGTGAAGACATGATCTTTGGTTCAGGTACTGGTTTGTCGACTGACCTTCAGTTCTCAATGGACAAAGCTATGCATCAGGCAAAGGTTGTTCTTGGTGATAAAATCAACAATACAGTGTCTATGGAAATGAAGACATACACTGCAGACAATTCAGCAACTGGTGGCTTGACTGTAGAAGAAACTCAAAAAGTTTCAAAGTCAGGTTACAAAGAAGTTGATGTCTCAGAATATGATATTATCGAAAAAGCTGTAACATTAGAAGGAATTAGTTTCCGTACTTATGTTCTGCTAAAAGTCGATCCATCTGGTCGTAAGAATACCGCACCGGTAGTGACTCAGTCAGAGATTGACGATGTTCAGTCAAAAGCTCGTGAGGCAATGGATAATCTGTAATGCAATACTTAGTAGTAATTCTTCTGGCCTTTTTTGTTTTCATGGGATATCTTGACAAAGAGAATTGTAATTGTCCTAAACTTGAATATCCAGAGAATTACTTTATTATTGAGACAACAGAAGTTGAAAATTGTCTGACTAAAGAAAATGAAATCGTGGTAACACGTAAAGTTCGAACTTCTAGAATAGAGGAAAACTAAATGAAAAAAATATTTTTCGCAGCAATGTTAACTGCATGTAGTCCAGCACTTGCAGAAACAACTCAAGATCATTTCAAACAAGTGATTAATAAAACACCATATCAAGTTGAAGTCTGTACTGATCAAGCAGTATCTGGCGATAAGACTGGTGATGCTCTGATGGGAGCAATTATTGGTGGTGCTCTTGGTAATAATATCAAGGGTGAAGAAAATGGTGGAGCTATTGGTGCTATTCTTGGTGCAATGGCTGGTCATGCAAATAGCAATGCTACTGGTGGTACACGGCGAGTGTGTAGTGTCGAGACTCGTTATAATGAAGAAAGAGCCACGGTTTATTCTCATTCAACAGTAACATTCATTCATGAAGGTAAACAATATACATTGAGGTTTCAAAAATAATGAAAGCACATAAGACAGATATTCTAGGTGAATGGGCTCGTGAGAACGGGTTCGAATCAATTGCTCGTAATCATCATCCAGTAGAAGTGGAACGTCGTCGACAACAAGGTATTAAAAGATATAATGAAAATCTTCGGCGACGAGAAGAAGAAAGATACTCTCGAGAAAAGCGCCGGTAGGGCGCTTTTTTATTATAAATAGGTTTATGAAAAGATTCAAAACATATCTCTTGGAGAAAGACATGGCGAGCTATGGACGTATGTCAGCTGCCGAATTTGCAAAAGTAAATTCGCAGACCGGAGAACCTCGCATCGATATACTGCGAAAAGCAATGAAAGATGGTCAAGAGATTCCCACAATCGATGGTGTGTTGATTAAAGTTTTGAATACTCCTGAAAATCAAAAAGCTGTCGATAGAATAGAAAATGAGAAAAAAGCTGAAAAATTAAAAACAAGCACTGGAGAAATATTATCATCTCAAATTGGTAAGTCTCGTATTTTTGGCGGTGCTGGCGTTGGCCAAGGTATGACTGGCCAAACAAAGAAAGGCGAAAGCTTACAATGTTTATATTGTGCAGCAATGACAGCCTCAGCAAGAATAGAGCCATTTGAACATTATACACAAAAAGTTTTACAGTCATCAATGAGTAGAGCAGTTATTGATGGATCTACTCTCAGTGATATGATGGAACTTGATCCGTCATGGCACTATTCAGCTTATTGGACAGCAAAAACTCTTATCAACAAAGGTTACATTGACAACACTATGACATTCCACCGCGGTGATAAAGTTATGAAATCAATATACACCGCAAAGAACACAGCAATTAAAAATTCCGGCCTCGGAAGATTCACAGATGATAAATGGAATCCCGGCGATATCTGGGCAGTAGGGCGTGGTTATAATCCAGCTCGTGAATTACCTACTGGATCAATACAAGAACTCAATGACACAATTATTAAACACTTGAATCAGAAAAAACTAGTTGGTATTTCACTTAAGAAAATTGTAAAAGAAACTGGTATTAAATGTGAAGTGTTAAATGCTGATAGTGAAACAGAAACCCATACTTTCAATAATGCTAGTTTGATGGTTACATTTGCTCGAATTGGATCTGATTTCTGGCGCAATCAGGCTGGTGATATTACTTTTGATGGTAATAGTGGAATGACTATTCGAACGTCGACAAATCTTGCTGCTCCAATTATTGAAATTAAATTAAAAACTGCTCGTGGCGGTAGTGGCGGCTGGGCTGAAATGAGTGATTCTCTTAAAAAGAGAATGAACATAACAACTCCTACAAACTCTGAGCTCGTAAGACAAGCAAAAGATATGAACACTAAAGGCGAAAAGTCTACCTACGCAATAAAGTACTATAATCTTGCTAAAAAAGTTCATCCCGGTTTAGACAAAGAACAATTCATGAAGGGGTTGACTACAAGTACTCACCCAAAAGTTCATAGTAAAATTGCAGCTATACATCTTACTGCAGCACTTATGAGTAATAAAAAAAATGGTAAAGCAGATTTAGTGATTACAGATCTTGTCAACTATGCTGGATCAAAGACTGAGATCTCATCAGCTTATTTGAAGGTTTATCAATAATGGCACACCCCGGATCAAAATACCTTTCAAACACTCAGATTGCTGAAAAAATAGATATATCGGAAGGTAGAGTTCTTAACACAGATTTTATCCATAAGTTTGGTAGAAACCCAAGTGTCGGTGGTGCACCAGAAACCGTTTGGATGCATGGTGGAGTTTATTCATATTTAACTTCTCCTTCTACTGTTTATGTTTCAAGTAATAATGCTAATGATGCTGCTGCTGGAACTGGAGCAAGAACCATTACAGTCCAAGGGTTGGATGTAAACTATAATAATGTAGAAGAAACATTAACAGTAGGCGGATCTGTTGGAACAGTAGAATTTTTAAGAGTGTTCCGAGCTTTTGTTGTCGAGTCAGGATCTGTTGGAACAAATGTCGGTAATGTGTTAATTACAACAGGAGCTGGCGGAACAGGAACAGTATTAGCAGATAATGGCACCATAGGAACTGGAACAACTTTTGGATTAGGGCAGACACAACTTGCTTTATATACAATTCCAGCACATTGTACTGGATACTTAACAACTTGGAATGTTGGTGTAGGAGCTTATAACAATAGCGCTACGGTTTCGTTGTATACTCGAGTATTTGATACTGGATATCAGAGTTTTAGAACAAGAGATATTATGGATGTGCCTGGAGGTTATCACACAAGAAATTATGGTATACCATTGAAAATCCCGTCAAAAACTGATATTGAAGTAAGGGCTATTGCTTCAACTGGTACTTCAATTAGTGCATCTTTTGATCTTATACTAGTGGAAAAATAAATGAACTTTAAAGATTTTATTACAGAACAAAAGAATACTCATATGACTCATATTGAGGACAAGGTGATTTATGGTGGTGTTGATGGTGCTCGTCAGGCAATCAATGCTCTTCGTTCTTTACGTGATATGCTTGGAGGTGTAAAAGGTGGAACTGTTTCTGTTAAGTGGGATGGTGCACCTGCTGTCTTCGCTGGTACTGATCCTCGTGATGGTAAATTTTTCGTTGCGAAAAAAGGTATTTTTAACAAATCTCCCAAAGTCTACAAGACACCAGCAGATGTTGATGCTGACACTGATGGGGATCTGGCTGCTAAGCTTAAGCTCGCACTTAAGTACTTACCCGAACTTGGTATAAAAGGAGTGATTCAAGGTGATTTTCTCTATGGCCCGGGCGATATTAAGAAAGCTCGAATCAAAGGACAGCAGTATATTACGTTCCACCCCAATACGATTGTTTATGCAGTACCGGCTGGCACGGAAATGGCCAGGGAAGTATCGACAGCAAAAATTGGAATTGTATGGCATACGAGCTACTCAGGATCCTCATTCGAAACAATGAAGGCATCATTTAACTTTGATGCAAGTAAATTGAAAAAGTCAAAAAATGTCTGGTCACAGGATGCAAATTTACGTGACTTGACAAACATGACTATGTCAAAGAAAGAGACTGATGAGGTCAATAAGCTCTTATCAAATGCTGGTAGAACATTCAATAAGATTGCTGGTGGAGCACTTCGTCAATTAGAAGCAAATACAGAATTAACGAAACTCATTGAAACACATGCAAACTCTTTTGTTCGTGCTGGTCAATTACCACCAGATCCACGTAAGAGAGTTGCTAATTTGATTCAATGGATCGAGAACCGATTTAAGAAAGAGATAGATAAGAAGAGCACACCACAAGGTAAGGCTACTCAACAGAAAAAACTCGATGATATCCTCTCTTTCTTCTCAAAAGAAAATAAAACAAACCTCGAAATGATCTTTGAATTGCAACAAAGTATCGTTTTGGCGAAATTAAAACTTATAAATAGTTTAAATAAACT
>Ga0129324_10001190_pt1 | contig 17159 bp, 15 predicted proteins | sample CPBDNA_7_FD_96879 | JGI IMG/M metagenome (GOLD analysis project Ga0129324, IMG submission 96879) | Freshwater to marine salinity gradient microbial communities from Chesapeake Bay, USA - CPBay_Spr_15_0.2_DNA | ecosystem: Environmental > Aquatic > Marine > Coastal | place: USA: Chesapeake Bay... | reverse complement strand
GTATCTTCTGAGGTTCGTTCCGAAGTTAGGGAACATGACTCGCTCACCTTTTTGGGTTAGCAAAAGCTGTTTAAACCCAGCATAGATCAAGTCACGGTCAAACTGCTTTGACCAGTCGCCACCTTCAGTTCGGGACAAAGGGAATCGTACACCTACAGTCCGTTGTCTTCTAGATGTAGTTACGAAGTCTAGCTCTGGTGCAAACAGGGAATTAGCCATTATACTTGAATATTCTCAAAGAAGCTTTGGTGGGCTTCGTAGTTTTGAGTAATCTCTGTAGTAGTTAGGGGTCTTGAGTACAACTTGAAGTTTCCAATAAAGCCGTCTAGACCACTTCTAGGGATAACTCTGTTCACTCCTGAGTACTGACTTCCGCCTAGTCCAGGAGAGTGCTGCCCTTGGAAACCTCCCGTGGTTCCATCGACAGTAGTTGTGTAGTAAGTGTCGTTTGTGTTTGATCCCAGGAAACCCAGAGGAGTAGTATTGAACCCAGCATCGGACTCCATCTTTCTTGACCTTGGGACTATATCAGTAAACCCTCCTCCGATAACCCAAGGAGTTAGAAGAGAAAATGCCGGAGCTTCATATGCTCCCTCATGTAGGCTCTCAGTATTTCTTAGGTTATTGTTTACTCCCATACTTCTGGAGTATCTCTCAGAATCCACGGAGGCGGGGCTAGGAACATTTAGAGGCTGACCTGGATTTAGCTTGAAGCAGGTTGATACAGCAGAGGTTGCCAGTTGCTCACCGTTTATATAAGCGGTTATTTTGTCCTTTTTGTAATCAACAGACAAAGCAAGGTGATGGAACCCAGAACTCACATCTCCGATTGTTTTTCCTTTCGATGTTGTGGCATCCATCCCAATGATGAAGCCAAGCTCTGTGTGTGAGGACTTGGGATCGTATGGATTGGAGGGGATCTCGGCTAGTGCAACCGAGTCTCCAAAAGTTCCGTCTTCCTTGTTTTGGGATACGGTAGGCAAAACACAAAGCTGGAGAGTGTCATCATCGCTCTTGTCCCTGTAACCGAAAATCAATCCGTGGACTTTAGAGAAGTCTCTTTCGGTGGTAACGTTTCCGTTGCCGTCAAACTTGTTGGGGCAAGCGGTGATTGGAGCATCCGAATCCTTTGCTCTGCCAGCCCCCGTGTTCTCACATCCCATGAACAACCTGTATCTGTGTGAGGTTGTCATATCTGATAAGACATTCGGAACGTAAGTGAAGAAGTCTACCGTAAAGCCGTCTGGGTTATAAGTAAGGTTGTCGATGGCTTGTGTTCTAGGATCTAGCTCACCGTCAGTCACATTGTTCTTGAGTCTGGCGTAACCTCCGTTCGTGAGGGCATCGTACCAAGGCTCAGGTGAGTATAGATCGGAAGCCTTCACCAGAGTTCCTCCTAGCTTCGCAATGCTCACACCGCTTGGGAATATGTCCGTGGCACTTGCTGCCACTAGCTTCGCGTCTAAGAAGCTGTAAGAGGTTGATCTATTATCCAGCTTGTACGAAGTGGAAGAAGCGTCTTCTACGTCTGCTTTCAGGAAATTTAGACAGGCTACCAAACCATCTGTTATAACCGTATCGTCAAGGTTCTTGATGCTGGCAGTTGTAGAGGAGGCATTTGAGTCGGAGGACTTTACAAACTCTGTTCCAGGCTCGTCAACGACTGAGAACTGATCGACATAGACAGTCCCTCCTTCTAGGGAAGTGATGATCTTGGGAGGCAAAGGCTTGATTATACCTTCGACGTCGGCAGCGTGAACTAAGTTATCAGTTTGGTAGTCCAGGTTTGGCACAAGACCAGATCCTCTCAAGAAGCTGAAGTCGTTTACTGGAACATACTCAAGGATATCGTATAGCTTTGCTTCAGCACCGTTACTGAATGTAGCAGTGTTATCAGTGAGGATTGTCCAACCAACAGGGACTCCTTCCGCATCAATCACCTCACCTCTATTGATGATGTACCCTTGACCTAAAGGAAAAGATGTATCGGTCAAAGTATACCCGCCGAACAATCCGGCTAGTTGTAGCTGCTTCTTTCTCTTCTTTATTTTCTTGTCGTAGGTGGCAGCTATTGCGTTTGCGTTCTGTCTGTAGTTTAAGACTAAGGCACTAGAAGCATCGTAACCTTGATCTAAAAGATCGGTGACATTTGCAGACACATCGCTTATCTGCTTCTCCTTATCCCCGATGAATGATTGGACGATCTTGTCATTATCATAAAGGTACTCTACAACATCGTTAGTCTCAGTGTAGTTATCAGAGAACACCGTGTTTGAAAACTCATTGATATCCTTTGTTACAACGATACCTTTACCGCCTTTATTGGGGTCGTACTCAAGTTTCCAATTAGAAGCCAATGCTTCCTGAACTGCTACATCTGGGATGCCTCCATTTATGGAATCATAATACAGACCATCTTTGGAGAGGATGAACTTTCCGTCTGTAGAGATGGGAGGACCGAAGACGAGATCGAATAGTTTCTCATCCTTTGGATCTACTTGAAGTCTTAGCTGCGCTCTTCTAGCGTCTTGTGCAGCCTGACCAGCGAAGAACGGCTCTACGATCTGAGTTTCTACAAACTGCTTATAATCCTCAATCTCTCTTGAGGTGTCTGGGTCTAATTCTGCTATTCCGTCGAGGGCTTCCTTAACATCTTCCCGCGTGTAATCTATCGTTGGTTCCGGGGCGAGTCCGTTGGCTCTATCCGCGAGTGCTTTGTTAATGTTTCTTTGGTCTCTGGTAAGTCTTGCTACGACAGCGAGGATTTTATTTTTTGCCGCATTAAGCACGATTATGGCCGCAGCCGCCCTTACTGCTTTGGCGAATGCATCTAGATTAAAATTAAGATTAGGAATGTTTAATAAGATCTCAAGCAGATTCGGGATTGTACCCAAACAGGGTATATCGATAGTATTTTCTGAGAAGGGATTGCTTATACCAAGAGCTTGCAGCGACTGTAAGGCGTCTATATTTCCGGCGAGTAGATCGTTCATTTTATCGAAGAACGATTTTTTTTCAGCTTCAAGAAGAGATATTTGAGCATCTAAAGAGATAAGCTCCCCGTCCAAAGGCTCTATAGTCTTAGCTAATAAATTATTAACCACAACTAGAGCAGCGGAAGACAAAAGCTTGATAAAGCATACAGATAACTGTGCTTGTTGCTCTTCTCCAAAGCTAAGGTCTACAATTTCATCGAAGTCTGCCATTTTTAATTATTTATAGTACAATTACGGGTCTGCCATTTACGGTTAGTCCATTCGCTACTTGAACAGTCGCTACACCCGTACCAGTTATTGGATTGACTTGGACAGGTATTGTACTGGGAGTGACAGCACCTGGAGAAATGATGTCTAAAGGAATAGTGCTAGTTATGGGAACCGTCGTAGTGATGCCAGCGCAAGCTATAGCCCCAGCAAAGGTTGCTAAGGGGGTAGTGAAAGTCATGAGAGGAGATAGGAAATCTATCCCCGTAAGAGAAAAGCTTTGATATGATGTGGATGGGAAAAGAGGGATGTCGAAATCTGTCGGGTTAGGTAGACCTATCCCCAAGCTCAAACTTGGGTTTAAGTCGGGAATAACTGGCAAAAGTTTAGACGGTCTGAACCCTGTGGAAGCGACCATTCCCGGCATTGGAGAGTTTCCAGGAGTTATAGCAGACCCAAAAGTTGCTTTGGTCTTCCCCAGTATTTGGGTGTCTCCTCCCAAAGCATACAATTTTGTGTTACCCGTAGAATGGTTTCCTACTTCTACTTCCCCTAACGCTCTTGGGTTTTCTGCCCTAAGTGAGACAAGACCTCCTTCTGAGTGAACTTGCACGCCGTTCTTGGAGAAAAGTTCCGCTGCCCTCTTGGAAGAATCTATCACCAACCTATTTCCGAGAGAGTCTACGATAATGATTTTGTTTCCGGCATACTCGATGTTCGGACCAGCGTCAGGGTTTCTAGGGTTTGTGAATGAGAACGGTTGTGCTGGGCTCTGAGTATTCGATAACCCGTCATCTAGAATAATCTTCTTACCAGTAGAAGACTCCAGCTTTGCATAGTTATGGTTTGTCTTTTCAGTGATCTTCTCCGCAAACTCCAGAAGGTGTCCCTTTGGGCTTTTGAACAGATACCTCTCTGGGTAATCATTCTCCTGATAGGTTGCCTCTGGATCTGGATTACCGTGATTTACCTTGGTGGTTGTTTCGCTAACGGTTCCGTAAGTTTCTCCTGGGACTGGCTTCCTGGGCTTATCTGAGTTGTTGTTTCTGTGAGGAGTTGTGATGGTTGTTCTTTCCGTTACCGTTCCGGGCATATACGGAGCGGCGAACCAGAAATACTTTTTACTTCCGTCGTGAACATCAGCTTGCATGACAAGGACGTTCGTTCCTTTTCCGGGGATTGCGAAGAAGCCATAATCAGACCCACCGAAAGGTGATGCGTAACCAACAGTCATGGGTTGATTACCGTTCAGATCGGGATGCTGAACTGATATACTTCCAGACTTCATAGAGTCTGATGTTTCCACTACTTTACAGCAATACAGATGCATTATTTAAACGCGGTAAATTCTACCGATGCTAGAACGTCCCTTTGAAGCTCAAAAGAGGTCGTGTATCCATCTGTTGAGTTTACTTGGTGAGTATATCCTAAGATCCTGTAAACCCCGGAAGACCAATGATACTTTCTTTCTACTCCGTCATCATCAATGCTTCCTCTCGGATTTGATACAAAAAGAAGAACTCTTCTGAATCTTACGTCCTTAAAAGAAGATGAGATCTCAGGTATTCCTAAAGTTTTTATAGAAACATTTAAAATATAGTTTAAATATGTTTCGTCCAAGAGTGTCTTCTTTTTCAAGAAGTAGCCAATGCCTCCCTTTTCCTGGTTAAAAATTGAAGGCTTAAACGATATGCTTGTACTTGGAATCTTCTTAGATTTTATAATTCCGCTGTCAAACTCAAACGCCACCTCTGAGGAATCTTCTTCCGGGACAGAAGAGAATAACAGATTTCTCACTGATTCGCTCTCTACTGCTGTGAGCATACGTTCTACATTTTCAGCAATTCTTTTGGCTCCTCCGGGAATAACGCCAGAATCTGATACTTTCTTATTGCTTGCAATAAATAGTTTTGCTGTTTCTAAAAACTCTTTTAAAGATAGTTGATTCTCATTATATCTTTGAGCCGCAAAAAGCAAATTAAGACGCTCAGGCGTGTCACCCAATACAAGCAAGTCCACCAAGAAATCATCTCTTACCAAACCAGAATCAGTAAACACGTTACGGATATCTTGCAAAGAGTGGATCATGGACCCAACCATCACTATAGGAATCTTGATGTCAGAGTTTATGGACATATCAGAGACAATAGAGTCATCAAAACCTACAGTCAGTTTTAGGACTCCGTTAGTACCTAACTCAACTCCTTGAATCTCTGGAACTCCATCGTATAGCTGTGGGAAGGAGTTTATCTCTCCTAACTCGACGGTGTTTTCATCCCCTGACGATTCTCTAAACAGGTCATCTAGCTCTTTGTCAGAACCTATAATGAACAGATGTTTATCATCTTGAATATCCTGTTTTTGTAACTGTGATAGTAATTTATCTTTTTCTTCTTTTGAAAGTTCACTTACGGGAATAGACTCTACCGTAAGAAGCTCGTCTTTTTCTTGTGCGGCGGTTAGTATGACCTCATTGATCTTACTGATTAGACCGTCTAGAACTAGCCTGTAATCCAAGGTTGAGGTTTTAGATAGTTGTATGTACGCTTGTTTTCTTACCTCTTCTTGTCCTGCTTCTTGATTGCTATCATCGTTAGACGGAGTATTTGAAGGTATCCCTTGTAAAGCTCTTTCGATTATTGCTCCAATGAGCAAATAGTCTCTATCATAGTTTTTTAATACAATAGTCGGATTGTCCAAACCGGAACCTTTTGTATTGAAGAATCTGTCAGTAGTCTCTAAACCTATTCCGCTTGGAGGTGCTGTGTTTTTACTGGTTGCTAAATTACCAATAGTACATTTTTCTTTTAGTCCTTCTGGCAAGAACACATATTTCTTGTTTAAAAGTAAATTTGCAACTTCGTCATTTCGTTGAAATAGCTGTTCTACCGTAAAGCCACTGCTCGTCTCAAGTCCAATGCCAGTATTTATCTGTTGCGAAAAGATGTCGAGACCGTCCTTAGACGCTTCTTGCACTGCCTCATAAACATCAGACAGCAGACATACATGATCGCTCCCATCTAATGCGCTGTAAACTCTAGACCCTTCATTTAAAATGAAGTCATCGTTAGAAGTAAAAGTTTCAAACAGCTTAATATTTGGCTTTAGTTCGCCTAGAGTATTCCCATCGTCATTAATCTTTACGCCCGTATCTTTTTTTCCCGTGCTTATAGTTTTGGTGTTTATCGTGACAGGCATTCCGAGAGATCTACCTAAGATCTCCCAAGCCTGTTGTTTATATGCGGTGAAAGAGACACCTCCTCCTCCTAGTTCTTGTTCTGTCAGACGACTTACCAACGCATCGTATATTCTATCAAGCTTCTCCATAACAGAAGCAGTTTTGATGTAAGGGAAAACATCGCCTCTGTACTGAGCCAGGAAGTCTTTCAGAAGAACTGGTATAACCTCTGATGGTCTGAGAAGATCTACGCTGGCACTTTCGGGGAAGTCTAACGGAGTGTCAGGAAGAGTGTCTGTTCCAGCCTCCTTGTACAAACCTTTCTTGACCACAATCTGAACTGGTCCGGGTCTTTTATCATCCTGTACTTCATTAAAAGATATTGAATCCAGAAGCGTGAAAGATATCACTCTTTCGTTGCTTGCCGTAAGGGAATAATTAACGCTTCCTAAAATTCCTGCTCTCGGAGTTGACATGGACTCCGTAGTGTACCCCCAACTAAAATAAAACTTTACATTGCCTATGGAGCGATTACTAATAGTGATATTAGGCTCGTCCTTAGCGTAAATTAGATTATACAGGGATAGAAGTTGTTTCTCTGCTTGCTCGCTAGGATTAATGAGAGTAAATGTAGCTTGATACTTACCATTGCCAAAAGAATACTCAAAATCTATAAGAGTATTCTCAAGGTCAAAGGGGTCTGTGTAGCGAGGGTCTCCAAAAGTTTTGATTTCGTCAAGAGAAGAAGACAGCAACACAAACGCAGGTTTATTATCTACATAAGCCTTCATTACGATATACTAGGTATTTTTATTATCTTTCCTACAGTCAAATCTTCTTCAGGATCTGAAATATTATTTGCTAACAAAATTAACCACCAATAAGCCGACGTCCCGTAAGCCGCGTAAGAGATAAGATCTGGTCTAGCTTCAAATTGCAGAGACACCTGAGCTAACCTGCCTTGGACATTAGGTAGATTTTGAACGAATACGTTGTAACGATCAGAAGATGTTACATCTTTGATCTCTTTTCCTTTGTGGATCACTCGGTTCGATCCTTGCAGATTGTACCGTGACTTATCTGAGTAGGCAGCCATTATCTAATACCTTTAAAGAGTGTGTCCCACCCTTGGAGTGGTGTGTCGTTGTCAGGTCCGTGTAGAAGACCCTTGTCTTGTCTGAACTCCTCAAGAGTCAGGTCGATGGTAATCACCCTACTGAATAGTGATGCATGATCCATTCCATTAGCGTAGTCAAAATTGATTCTATAATCTTTAACTATCACAGGCATATCGTTATAAACGATACCCATGTTTAGATGACCAACGGGAGGACCAAATTTTTCTAATGACTGAACAGTTCCTATGACAGAACTTCTAGCAACGTTCAACATATACTCAATGATGTGAGTAAGCTCTACATGATATTCGTTGAAAAGGACTTGAGCATTGAAGTAGAACTGATTATCAGCCCCCTTTAACTGAACGTTTCTATGGGAAGGCATTCTAGGACCATCGCCGGGATTATTATCTCCATCGGTCCTGATTATAGTTTCAGATAATCCTACAAGTTTACCGCTCCTAGATACGACCGTTCCATTCCCTGCGTACTTAGGGTTTGGTGCAGGACCTATTCCTCCACCTTCCATGCCTGACTGCTTTTTTAGAAGCTCGGAGACTTGTCGTTTTATAGCTTGCAAATCTAGGCTTTCTTCAGGGGTTAAGATAGCCGGATTATTCAAGTAGTTTCCTAAAAACTGGGCTATATGCGGAAGGGTGTAAGTTAGCTTAAGATTTATCCTTCTTGGACCCGACCCCGTATAAAGCCTAACTGGTTCATTTCTCAAGAAGACGTTTGTGTTGGCGTAGTTTGCCGTGCGTCTCTCGGTTATTTGAGGGTTTTCAAAGAAGGGAAGTTTTCTAGTTATGCGGTCTACCCTGTTAAATACTTGGTTTTCCTCTAGTTGCAAGGTTCCAGGTATACGGGTAAATGTAGTGGTTACGCTTTCTAAGTATTCGGGGTAAGTGAATCGAATAAAGCCTCTTTCCTCTAGAGCGTGTTCAAACTTAGGAGCCCCAAAACTACTCCGCAAACCAGCATCATCCAGAACAACATCGCTGCCGTCTGGTAGAAAAGGATTCAAGGTGTTATAAAGTATTGAACCTTTTGAATTTCCTATTGCTTCTTTAAAAAATGACATTTTTATTATTTTTAATTCGTTGTTAAACCCAGTAATCTCTTATATTCCACATGCTTAGCGTCTGTCTTAGACCACAGAGAATTTAGCCGGTTTTCGAGTAATGCTGCGCGAACACCCTCTCCGACAGATTGCAGAGGAGGAAGCATTTCTGAAAGATGTTCTGCTATCACTACTAACTGCTCTACTGTCGCTCCGTACTCCTCTATAGTGGGTCCCGCTTTATATTGTTCCGTGTCCCACCCCGCGACCGTCCCGTCTTGCCTAAAGAAAGAGGCAGGGGGGACAAATAGTTCAGGGGGCTCTGGGTTTTTGAGCGGCTCCTTCTCGCGTATTCTATTCCAGTTATCCAGGAACCTTTTGGAAGCCTCTTCTTTTTCTGCTTGAGATTCGTAAAAAGGGTTAAATTTACCGAAAGCAGTATCCAGAGCCCGTGAGTAACCGCCCATGTCTTGGACAAAATCGTCTACAGCCCCTGTTATACGTATCAAGTCCGCCACAGTCTGATCCACAAACGGTTTCATAGCTTTAAAGGTCGCCACAGTCTGATCCACAATCGTTTCCGTGACATCAACAATATTTGCCGTTAGTTTTCCGAATCCGTCTCCTTCGATAAACGTTCTAATGTTTTGTCCTAGGGCTCTGAAGTTTTCTTCCGTAGCTCCTATGGCGTTTAGGAATTGATCTCCAAAGCCAGATAGTTTCTCAGCGAACGCTTCACTTCCTCCAGTAAGACCTTCAAAGAAAGTGAACAATCTATCCTGCAAATTGAACACAAGTCTGTTGAACGCCTCTGTAAGATCTCTACTTCTTTGAGATCTTCTCCCTTCTTCGGCAGCCTGTTCGTTCAAAGCCTCAAATCCCATATTGCTGGATTCAAGAATCTTCTCCGAGATCAACAGGTCTTGAGCGGTGAACCCTGTAAGTCTCGTAAACTCACCAAGCAATCTTGGGTCTGCATTTGGACCTCCGACTCCAAACTGTTCTGCGAGAGTTACAGCAGCTTGGGCAACGTCTGTGATGGCGGCGAGAGTGGCTTGAGTATCACCTCCAGCGGCAACTCTACCAACAGCACCAGGATCTACACCAAGGAGGGCTAGTCTTGCAAAACTATCTTGTGTGGTTCCTGTTACCTTTGAAAGTATTGTCTGAATACCTCCAATAGCGGTAGGACCAATGCTACCAGCCAATGTAAGCGCAGCCTTTGAGAATGATTCAAATGATTCTCCTCGGAACTGGACAGATACGTTTTCAAGAGTCTGCTGAAGACCCTTTACCAGTTCTGCGAACTTATCTCCCGCAACGTTAAACTGCCTTCCCGCACCGACAACTGCCTCAGTAAACTCTAGACTTGCCTCGGCATTAAGACCGAAGACTTGTTGAGTAGATGCTAGGATCTCTGAGAAAGCACCGACATTCAGACCCAACCTACTGATATCCGTTATCAGTTCTAGGTTGGCGGCATTACCAGCTACCCCAACATTAAGGGATTGCTTGAAGATCCCTGTCGCTTCTTTAAAGCTTGCACCAGTATCTTTAAACTGGTCAATGAAAGCACCTCTGGAGATGATATCATCTCTACCAGTCTGGGCAGCAACCCGACTTACTTCCTCAAAACCTTTTCTAAACTCTCCAAGAGCGTTGACAGTTCTGCCAAGCTCATCTACAAGCTCTTTCATGTTGCCGAGAATAGCCATAAATTATCTGAAGGTTCTAAAGTCTTTATCGTCTACTACACCGTCTAGGTTGAAGTCTAGGTTCAGGATGAAATCCTCTGAGTCAATGACTGAAAATCTTCTAATCTTTCTGGTGTCATATACCCTGTAGTTTTGCTTGGTTAGCTGAGTTATTCTTAGTGCTGCTTCTAAAGGGATTATCGGTACATTCTTAAACCTCTCAACCAATGTAGTAGCCAAGGAAGGAGACAAAGTATCTAGTAGTAATCCAGCTATATAGGTTTCTCCTTTAGCCTTGCTGGGGATGGGCTTCTTGAAACCTAAAGAGTGTTGCTGAAATTTAGGGTATTTAAACCTTAGGCTGGGAGAACCTCTCCTTTCAACCAGCAAGATTATGGGAAATTGATCCCCAGATTTAGCTCCTCGGTAGTAGAAAGTGTATACAGGAGATATACCCTCAGTAGGATCTACTTTTCTGATATTTCTAAGGACTTTGCTTTTTTGAAGGATGTTAGCTTTTATCTCCTTAGCGATGCCTACAAGTTTTCTTACCATAAATCTCTTATATTATGTATATAGTCAAACTGTAATCAGGGCGGGTGGGGGGATATAAATATTGGAATACAACACTGAAGTTTACGAGTTTTTAGATCAGGTATCTTATGCTTTAAGCCTAAAATTTAAGGATAAGCATAAGCACGTTTTCTCTAGTCATTTTATTGAGTTATTTCAGGAAAAGCTACTTAACGCTTTTGAGTACCAAAAACCTATACAAAAAAAGGTCTTAGTGAAGTTTCTCACCAAGACCCATAAGTATTCTGACGCTGTAGTTCAGAGGTTTTTTGAGGTAATAGATATTACTCTTTATTATCCTTTGATTTATGATTAGCGATAGCTTCCTCTAGGAGGCTCTTCTTGCCTGTGAAGGCTGGACAGATATCTCTATATCCGCACCAATCGCAGAACTTGTTTTTCTCCGCTGGGAACTGGTGCTTCTTCCTCTTCCTGATGTCCCAGATCTTCCTATCCAGGCTGTTGTTCAGATACCCGTTGACCACGGAAGCCGGATAGACGATACTAACGAACTTGTCTAGGTGCGGATAATAATGCCCTAGAGTGATATTTGACGGGCTGACATCGTACAGCTTGCTAATTGCTGCTGCGTACATGATAAGCTGATCGTCTGTGTATAGCTGACGTTTTGTTAAAGGTCTTTTGCTGGTTTTGTAGTCGATGACCAGATATTTTCCCTCAGGACTTCTCAGCACACGGTCTATAATACCATTGAGTTCGTAGGACTTGTGTTCAACTCCGAACACTAGCTCCTTGCCGACTGTCTCAGCGGTCAGAGCCTTGTTCCAGTTAAAGAAGTTTTCGACACTTTCGTCAATCAACTTTTCTTTTTCCTTTCCGAACTTGTACTTGTCTCTGAGGTCTTTGGCTAGATCCTTTAGCTCTTCTAGAGTTTCTAGCTCAGAACCATGCTCAAAGATTTCGTGAATGTAAGTTCCGAATTGCAGAGCGTCGGTGTTAGTTGAGTCATTGTAATCTTCTGGCAGACGGTCGATATATTTTAGTTTATACTTTAACTTGCAATCTTTGTAGACTTTAATTTTTGACGGGGATACCCTATTTATGAACATTTCGATGCCTCCTGAGTATATCAAAGACTACCTGTACGGTAGATTTGAGGATTATAAGGAAACTGAATATGAGTTCATGGTCAACTCCCCCTTCTTTGATGACTACAAATTCAAGCTCTCCATCAACAAGGAGACTGGTCTCTGGCAGGACTTTGTGAGCGGCAGAAAGGGGAACTTTGTATCCTTCGTAGCAGCGTTTGAGGGCATCGGATACAAAGAAGCCCAGAAGATGATCTTCGGAGAGATCAGAGGTCACATCCTCAGTGACATGGAGAGGCTTTGCCAGAAAGGGATCTATAGCGACTATGCAAGAAGTGCTAAGGTCAAGCCTCAGATCAGTCTGCACAAGAAGATTGTAGAGGGCTACGGTCTCAAGGAAATAGACGTGTCCAGTATTGTGACTGATCCTTTGGCGTATAAGAGTTGCATGGAGCTACGTTCCAGAGGAATCCCATACGAGGGGATGATGTACGCTACATCTGGTAGGTTTTACGGTAGATTGATTATACCTACACAAGATGTAGGATCTGAGTTCACAAACTTCTCTGCCAAGGACATGACTGGTAAGTTTGGCATGAAGTATTTGAACTTCTCCGAGAAGTATGCTCTAGAGGATCTCGGCACGGATGTCTCCGGCTCTCTGGACAAGGTGACAAGAATAAACCCCGGAGAAAAGATTGCTGTCTTGACTGAATCAAGTCTGGACGCTCTCTCTTGTTTCTACTCCTTGGGTCCCTTCTCCTTCTACGCTCTAAACGGGGCTTCCATGAGTTCTGACCTGAAGGAGGAACTAAGTAAGTATGCCAAGGTGTATGTATTCCCAGACCTCGATGCTCCCGGAATCCGAGCAGCAGAATCCATAGCGAAACAGCTATCAAATGTTTACGTTCTTGACCGAGAAGGAATACAGAGAATCTCTAAGACAGGCGGAAAAGATCTCGGAGACTTGTTGAAGACCCTGGACGATCCAAAGAAAAGGGCTGTTATCCGATACTTTTTTGACAAGCGGTTTGAACCTTATTCCAGATCTTGGTCTGCTATGGCTAAACTGTCTACCTTACAATAACCTTGAATCTAGGACTGTAGATGGTTTCGTTCAAGACGGTCATCTTGAGTTGCACTTCGTACACTCCAGTTGGCGGACCAAAGTTCACATCAGAAGACGCAGTTGTCTTGAGCGCAGCAGTATCCCAGTTGTAGAGAACTGTGTCTGCTGAATCTGTGGTCAGGACAGAGCTTGTTGAGCTAAACTCTTGTACAACATAACGAGAAGACAAGTGAGGCTCATCGTTCAGTTTCGTTATCTTGAGGGCTGCATCGGATATAATCGACTCCCTGAAGTTATTCTTGAATGAGAAATCTTGGTTTCGATTATTAATGGTAAACATATTTTGGAAGGTTAGGTTTACCTTAGAGTCCAACTCGATGTAGCTGTTGACTAGCTTCGTGGTAGCGGTTATCCCTAGAGGCTCTGTAGAAACGTAGATCTTATCCTGATAAAGGGAAAATCTGTTGATATAGGTTGTATATGAAGCCCCGTTTGAGTTCTTTACAGTCCAGATATCGAAGTAGTTACCAGCAGCACTTGCTCCGTTAGCGATGACTCCACCATTAGAGTCTGTAGAACTAGCGTCTGGACCAAGAACACAAGCGTAGTGTCCAGTTCCTACCTTATAGATCCCGCTAAGGGATGATATAGAACCGTCAAAACCCGTTACGTTAAACGAAGAGTCAGTGGTCTCTGGTGCATCGTTTTTAAATACGAATAGTGCTTGATTTTCGTAAGCAGACGCAACTAGACCGTATCGGGTTGAGGTTGCGCTTCCGTCTATTAATAGCTCTGGATTTCCGTTGGTGACATAGGTGAGTTCTGCACTTGAGGCTGTAGTGTCGCTAAAGACGTATACTGCGGAAATCTGGTAAGGATCGGTATATGATCCATTGTTAATGTAAAATAGCTCCAACATCGCCTTGTTTTCTACGGTTGGGCGATTGAAGCGTGGAACTACATCTACGTTATTAAGTTGAGCCATGTCATATTATTTACTAGTGATCTTTTCCATGGCTTCCTTTTCTCTTTCCTTTTCCGCTTTGAACATATCTAAATATGCGTATCTCTCGATTCTGGACATCTGCCCGACCGACTGCATATCAAAACCCACATAGTGGACCAGAGCGTAGCTTTCGCTAAGAAGACCCTCTGAAATGGTCATTCTTAGCTCGCGGAGAAAAAATGCTCGTTGATGGCTAGAACAGTTCTGTTCTCTTTGTCACACGCCTTGCAGCGGTATACAATAACCTTCTCAAATCCTAGCTCAGAGTTATAGACCTCTTTCCGCAGAACGTCAACATCTCTAACGGTGGTCTTTCTCAGGAATGCGTGGATTACTGATTGATCGGTTTCTCCATCAATGTCTACGACGAATCTGGAAAGGTTATCCATTCTCTTTTCTAGGCTGTCGATGAAGATCTCTTCGCTGACGGTAGGCATTCTAAAGGTTGCTCGTACTTTTGAGTCTGGAAGTGTTACCGTATGATTTTGATCTTCTGGGGCGTAGTTGACGGGCAAGGATGATAGCTGTAGCCTTAGAGTGTTTGAGGCTTTGCAGTTCTCGCATTTACCTTCCAGAGGATAAGTGCTTCCGTATGAGATCTCTCTGATCTTGTAGAGCATATAGTCCTTGTCTACGATAGCCATAGAATCAATATCTATTCCATCAACACATCCGTTCAAGGTGTACTTGATTACTTGCTCGCTTTCGTCCTGAGACAAGGTGAAAGCGGTCTTGATGTTCTTCTCGTCATTGAAGGTTAGAGGTCTGATTTTAACATCCGCTCCAGTAGGAAGCTTGATCTCTACCCACTCCATCTGTGGTACGTTTTTTAGCAGACGCTCTAGCTTGGCTTCAATTTCGTTAGGTGCATTATCCATAATAATTTATGATATCTCGACTATAATAGTTCGTGATTAAAATAATTCTAGGGAATGTTTTCTCTAAAATTGAGACTAGTGATACTAAGCTGATATCCGCGTTGGTCAAGAAATACACGCGAAGACCACCTGGATACCAGTACACTCCTCAGTATAAATATAGAGGAGATGCGGGAGATAAGTCTTTTGTAGACAAACAGGGTAACTTTGGTACTGGTCTAAGGCACAGTATTTACAAGGACTTAAACCATCTTGGACTAGAGTTTGAGGTGGACGATAATAGAGACAAGCCCGTCCTGGAAACAGAGGACTTAGAAGGTATTGAGTTGAGAGAGTACCAGCAAGCCTTGGTTGAGCTTGCCTTGGAGAAAAGAGGCTGTATAGTGAAGGCTCCTACGGGAGCAGGAAAAACATTCATAATGGCATCTATTCTTTCCTCTTTAAAGGACAAGACTGGAGTAATCTTCTTTACCCGCAAACAGCTTCTCATCCAGACCTACGAGACTCTAAAGGGTTTGGGGTTTGATGTGGGAGTTTGTTTTGGCGATGGAGTGGATATCAAACCAATCACTTTATGCACTGCCCAAAGTGTGGACAAGATTCTTGACACCCACGTCAAAGAGAGTGACTTTATTTTGTTTGACGAAGTTCATGAGTTCTCTAAGGGCAAAGTCACCTCTGCAATCACAAGATCCTTTCCAAAAGCATCGGTTAGGATAGGGTTTACTGCTACTCCTCCAACCAACGAATACCAGCTTCTCAATCTAGTATCGTTTCTAGGACCCGTTGTTTCTGAAGTAGACGTATCTACACTTGTGGACAAAGGGTTCTTATCGCAAGCAGAGATCACAATGTTTGATCTGGGCGATGATCCAGATAACGATGATTACTATAAGTCCTATCAAGAGATTTATTCGGAGTACATTACAAACGGAGAGAAAAGAAACGAAGTAATTAGAAAGATAGCTCAGAAGTCCTGCGACTCTGGTGGAAAGGTTCTGATTCTAGTTCAAAGCCTGTCCCATGCCGACGAACTTTCTAAGATCCTTCCAGACTCCTTAGTTCTGCAAGGCAAGGACGATATCTCCAAGAGAAAGAAAACAATAAAAGAGTTTACTAAGAAAGGAGGATCGATACTAATCGGCACTGTCATCATGCAGACTGGTATTGATATCCCAGAGATAACTCACTTTATAAATGCCAGAGGACTGAAATCAGATATAGCCACCATACAAGCTATGGGAAGGAGTCTTAGAATCCATGATAGCAAGAGCAAGGTGTTCATTTATGATTTCTACGACAACAAGCCAATACTTAGAACTCACGCAAAAAAGAGATTAAGGTCTTACAAGAAACTAGGATTTAAGGTAAATAAAGTATGCTATCAGACGACGAAATCAAAACAAAAATAACTCTTCTTACGCAAGCGCAGAAGGACGAGTTTGATTTCCTCTCTTCAGAGATAAAAAGTCTCGGAGAGGAAAGTGAGGTTAATTGGAAGGCAATAAAAAAGCTGGTCGATGTTATCGACCAGCTAGGCATGATTCAAAGAGATTTGACTGAAACTTATATTAGCCTACTTAAACAGGGCTATCAAGATATAGACGGTTAGCGTTCTTCTTCAGAAGCTTCGTCATCCTCTTCTTCAGTAACAGCGTCTTTCATTTTATCGAGATCTAGACCTTCAAGAGCATCTACGAACTCAGATACCATGGACTTGAGCTTTTCGTCATCTACAGGCTCTTCCATTGGAACATCTTCCTCTTCGGCAGCCTCTTCTTCTTGCTGCTCTACCTCTTCCTCTTCAGCGGCTTCATTCATGGCTTTTCCAATAGCCTTTCTGCGCTTCTTGAGGTACTTGTCTGAGGAATCAACGTCTCCGTCGTTATCGACATCTTCGTCTTCTTCTCCGACAGGATCTAGGTCCTCGTCTTCTTTTTTGTCTTCTTTCTTTTTCTTATCCTCTTCCTTCTTTTTCTCTTCCTTCTTTTTCTTCTTTTCTTCCTCAACGATTTCTTCGCTAAGGTTTTGAAGTGAGAAAGCTTCGGTTAGAAAATCTTCTTCTCCACCTACGCCGATACCAGCTTCGGAGAGACACTCTAGGATAAAGTCATTTACTTCAAGAACTTCGACACCCTTCTTGCCCTTAATGAAGTTTGAGAACTCCTTAAAGGTTTCTGCAAGGACTGGTGAATCAGTTAGCTCTGAAAGAGATTCAAAGAGATCTGAGTGCTGATCTGCTAGTGAACCGAAAGAAGGAACGAACTTTAGGCTGTTAATGTTGATGCCGTACTTTCTGTTGAGACCTTCTACAATTCTTGTCTTAACAGG
>Ga0129324_10001189_pt1 | contig 17161 bp, 13 predicted proteins | sample CPBDNA_7_FD_96879 | JGI IMG/M metagenome (GOLD analysis project Ga0129324, IMG submission 96879) | Freshwater to marine salinity gradient microbial communities from Chesapeake Bay, USA - CPBay_Spr_15_0.2_DNA | ecosystem: Environmental > Aquatic > Marine > Coastal | place: USA: Chesapeake Bay... | reverse complement strand
CCTGTGGTTATGAAGTGGTTGCAAACCCTTCTGCAACAGGAATTAATACTTCTGCCAATTCAATTAAGTACACAGATACTGGTGGACAATATGCAAACATTCAATTTGAGTTAGCTGATGGCGCAACTTTTGATTTGTCAACTAAGAATGAATTCAAATTAAAGGTATATGTTCCTACACCTGCAGTTGCTCATACTGAAACCAAAAGACTTTGGTTGAAATTGCAAGATGGTACCTCAGCTGAGCCTTGGAATTCTCAAGTTCAAGTGGAACAAACTTACGAATATGATACTTGGACAGAACTTACATTTGATTTTTCAGCAGCAAGTGCAAGAACAGACTTCACCAAGGTTGTTGTTCAGTTTAACGGGGAAAACAACTTTGAGGCTGTTACAGCTTACATAGATGATTTTTCTTATGGAGCTCCAGTAAATCCAGCTGATGACGCTGAAGGAAGTGGAAATATTACTTGGGTTGGAGACGCCTGTGGTTATGAAGTGGTTGCAAACCCTTCTGCAACAGGAATTAATACTTCTGCCAATTCAATTAAGTACACAGATACTGGTGGACAATATGCAAACATTCAATTTGAGTTAGCTGATGCTGCAACTTTTGACTTATCAACTAAGAATAAGTTTAAATTGAAGGTATTCGTTCCAACTCCAGCAGTTGCTCATACTCAAAGCAGAACGCTATGGTTGAAATTGCAAGATGGAACCTCAGCTGAGCCCTGGAATTCTCAAGCTCAAGTGGAACAAACTTATGAATATGATACTTGGACAGAACTTACATTTGATTTTTCAGCGTCAAGCGCAAGAACAGACTTTACCAAGGTTGTTGTTCAGTTTAACGGGGAAAACAACTTTGAGGCTGTTACAGCTTACATAGATGACTTTAGTTACACGAACTAATCAAGTTTAATTAAAACACAAAGCCCTTTCCATTTTGGTTAGGGCTTTGTTTTAATTTGTTATTACTTCTTAAAAATCAATCACTCATTATTCAATGCAATACCTGTACCTTTTTCTCTTTTTAACAATGATTAACTCTTGTTCTGAAGCAGATCAAAGCAAAATAGAAACTCCTGAAAGTGAATTGTCCGAAACGGCTACTTGCCCTGGAACCATGGAAGATGCCAATCCAAAAGGAAATTTTGATGTGCTAATTTGGGCAGATGAATTTAATGAAGATGGAAGCCCATGCACTGCTAATTGGGTTTATGAAGTAGGAAATAATAATGGATGGGGAAATGGAGAATCCCAATATTACAAAAGGAATGATGAAGACAATGTAATAGTTGAGAATGGCGCATTAAAAATTACAGCAATAAAAGAAGAGTACAACGGGTACAGTTATACATCCACAAGGATGACAACGCAAACTAAATTTAATTTTAAATACGGAAAAATTGATGTCCGTGCTAAGCTTCCAACAGGAGCAGGTACGTGGCCAGCAATTTGGATGTTAGGAAGCAATTTCAGCCAAGTAGGTTGGCCAAATTGTGGCGAAATTGATATTATGGAACACAAAGGTTCTCAATTGGGTACAGTTCACAGTTCTTTACATAATGGCACAAGTTATGGCAATACAATACATACAAAAAAAATTACCATCGAGAACGCTGACAGTGAATTTCATAATTATACCGCTTTGTGGAGCAATGAAAAAATCGAATTTTCGATTGATGGTTCATTGTTTTACACCTATCAACCTGAGGTTAAAAATTCTGCTAGTTGGCCCTATGACAATGACTTCTTTTTAATTTTAAACATTGCAATGGGAGGTGGATTTGGAGGATCAATCGACCCAAATTTCACTAAATCTTCAATGGAAATCGATTATATAAGGATTTATCAATAAACAAATATCTGATAAGAAATGAAAACCAAAATAACATTTGGAATAATATATTTATGTCTAATAGTAAATGTTTTTTCGCAGGATCTAGACCCGAGAATTGAACAAAAAGTTGACTCAGTTTTGTCTTTGATGACAATGGATGAGAAAATCGGTCAGTTGAATCAGCTGAATGGATTTTGGGACGCAACAGGACCCATTCCAAGGGGAGGTCAAAGTCTAAATAAATACAATCAGCTCACGGCTGGATTTATAGGTTCAATGCTTAATGTTAAAGGTGTAAAAGAAGTTAGAGAACTTCAAAAAATCGCCGTGGAACAAACCCGTTTAGGAATTCCATTAATGTTTGGTTTTGACTTAATACATGGATATAAGACCATCACCCCAGTGCCACTTGCCGAAGTTTCGTCATGGGATATGGAGTTGATAAGAAAAAGTGCTGCAATGGCAGCAGAGGAAGCTACTGCGGCTGGTGTCAATTGGGCTTTCGGACCAATGGTTGATGTCTCTAGAGATGCGCGCTGGGGAAGAGTAATGGAAGGGGTTGGAGAAGACCCATATTTGGCCTCATTGGTTGCTTCTGCAAGAGTGATCGGATATCAAGGAGATAGCTTAGACAAAACCAATACATTATTGGCTTGTCCAAAGCATTATGCTGGTTATGGTTTTGCCGAATCAGGAAAAGACTACAATACGGTTAGTATTGACGATTACACCCTTCACAACTTCGTTATGCCGCCGTTTAAGGCAGCAATAGATGCTGGTGCAATGTCAATCATGACTTCTTTTAATATCATCCAAGGGGTTCCAGCAACAGCCAATGATTATTTAATTAATGAGAAACTCAAAAAAGACTGGGCTTTTAAAGGAATCGTCTTGTCTGATTGGGGTTCTATTGCAGAAATGATCACACATGGTTTTTCACCAAGTCCAATTCATGCGACACAACATGCTTTTCTAGCCGGAACAGATGTGGATATGGAAGCATCTTTTTATACCAATCACTTGAAGGATTTAAATACACAAAATATAGTTTCAAATGCTAAAATTGATGAATCTGTTAAAAGAGTACTTCGAGTTAAATTCCAGTTGGGATTATTTGACGACCCTTACTTGTATTGTGACGAAACAAGAGAAGAACAGATCATTTTAAGTAAAGCAAACAGAGAATTGGCCTTAGAAGTCGCTTTAAATTCTATTGTATTATTAAAAAATGACACTAATCTATTGCCTTTAACAGACGATAAAAAGATCGCTCTTATTGGGCCTTTGGCTAAAGATAAAAACATACCTCTCGGAAATTGGAGCCTAGCAGCAGACAGCGACAGTGCGGTTTCAATCTACGAAGGATTAAAAAATTCAAACTTAAATTTTGAATATGCAAAAGGCGTTAACCTTGTCAAAAAAAAAGCTAGTTTTCCCTTTGCTACTCAATTAAACAGCACTGACACAGAAGGCATTGAAGAAGCAGTTGCTTTAGCCAAGAAATCAGATGTTGTCGTATTGGCAGTTGGCGAGGATGCTTTTCAAACAGGAGAAGGAAGAAGCCAATCAGAAATTCAACTTCCTGGTCTACAAAGGGCATTAATAGAAGCTGTCAGCGCCGTTAATACTAACATAATTTTAGTCACACAAAGTGGAAGACCACTAGATTTGTCCTGGGAAAATGAACACGTAAAAAGTATTGTACATGCTTGGCACTTGGGAACTGAAAGTGGAAATGCAATCACCAAGGTATTGACTGGAGAATTCAACCCTTCGGGCAAATTGCCCATGTCCTTTCCAAGAACAGTTGGACAACTCCCTATCTACTACAATAAGTATAAAACAGGAAGACCCTCTTATCCCGGAAATGATATTGTTTTTTGGTCACATTTTACTGATGTTGAAGAAGGACCGCTTTTCCCTTTCGGTTTTGGATTGAATTATTCTAACATTAAGATTGAGAATGTAAAGCTTTCAAAAATAAAGATTAAAGAAGGAGATTCAATTACAATAGAAGTCACCGTAAAGAATCATTCAAAATTACAAGGAAGCGAGGTTGTTCAGCTTTATATTCAGGATTTGTATTCTAAATATGTGAGACCAATAAAAGAGTTAAAGGATTTTGAAAAAGTAAGCTTGGGTGCAAATCAAAAAAAAGTCATCAGCTTTTCTCTAGGTGCTGAGCAATTAAGCTATTTGGGCTATGATGGAGAGACAATCCTTGAGTCTGGAGCGTTTGACCTACACATTGGATTAAACTCCAAAGAAACCATGATCAAATCATTTATTCTTGAATAAACACTTTGCTTATAAATTAATTGAAACTTACTAAGAGCTTTTAAAAGCTCTTAGTTTTTCGATAAGCTGAGGAACCACCTCAAAGGCATCTCCGACAATTCCATAATCTGCAGCTTTGAAAAACGGTGCTTCAGGATCAATGTTAACAACCACTTTAACTTTAGATGAATTAATTCCTGCAAGGTGCTGTATTGCGCCAGACACCCCAATCGCAATATAAAGATTAGAAGCCACTGGTTTACCCGTTTGACCCACGTGTTCACTATGTGGTCGCCATCCCATATCAGAGACAGGCTTAGAGCATGCTGTTGCTGCACCAAGTGTTTCTGCCAAGTCTTCAATCAAATACCAGTTTTCAGGCCCTTTTAAACCGCGTCCTCCTGAGACAACAACATCAGCATCTGCGATGGTAACTTTTCCAACAACCTTATCAATATTTTCAACTTTTAAGGAAGAAGTGCTCAACGATACACTAGAGTTTGTAGTCTCCATAGCTGAAGATGGATGCTCTTTAATTCCATAAGAATTATTTGAAAGTCCAATGATGTTAACCCCCGAAACAAGTGAAGTCGTATTGAAAGCCTTGTTTGTAAAACAAGACCTTTTTAAAGTCAAAGGTGCTAGTGAATCAGGAAGCGCAACAACATTAGAGGCGTAGCCCGCCGAAAGCGATACCGCAACCAAAGGAGCGATGTATTTAGCATTAGCACTTGAACTTAAAACAATAATGTTCGCATTGTTTTCTTTGGCGATGGTTGAAACTACTTCCGCATAACTCTGGGCAGTAAATTCTTCAAAAGCTACATCATTTACTTTTATGACCTTATCAACGCCATATCGTGCAAGTTCCTCCGTATCATCTTGATTTATAGTGACTGCCAAGAGTGGAGTCCCTGATTGGTCAGCAATTGCCCTCCCATAAGAAGCAAGTTCAAAGGCTGTTTTTTTAAATTTTCCATTTTCCGTTTCTGCATAAATTACAATTGACATAGGAATATATTTTGAGTTTAAATTACTTTCGCTTCGTTGTGTAACAAGTCTATTAATAAATCGATATTGTCAGCATCAATGAGCTTTACTGCTCCTTTGGGTGCAGGTTTTTCAAATTTTAAAATCGAAGATTTAGCAACAGAATCAGTTGCTGGAATAACCTCCAAAGGTTTTTGTCTGGCTTGCATTATTCCCCTCATATTCGGAATAATTAAATCTTTTTCTTCCACCAATCCTTTTTGTGCCCCAATTACCAGAGGCAATTCACACGAAACGTTTTCAATACCCCCGTCTATTTCTCTGGAAGCAGTTGCGTGATTTCCTTCAACCTCAAGAGAGGTACAATTGGTGACAAAGTTATAGTTCAATAATCCTGCAATCATCCCAGGAACCATTGCACCATTATAATCAATCGATTCTCTTCCCGCTATGATCAAATCATAACTTTCTTTCTTACAATGCGCAGCAATCTCCTGAGCGACTTGAAAGCCATCAGTGGGTTGCATGTCAATCCGAAAGGCTTTATTTGCCCCAATTGCCAAACACTTTCTAAGCGTAGGTTCACAATTGATGTCTCCAACAGTTAAGACGGTCACTTCTGCTTGATGCTTTTGTTGCATCCAAATCGCACGAGTCAATCCAAATTCGTCATTGGGATTGATTATAAATTGAACGCCATTTGTGTCAAAAGCACTTTCGTCATTAACAAAATTAATTTTTGACGTAGTGTCAGGGACATGACTGATACAAACTAATATCTTCATTATATAATGTTTTATTTTTTTCTAATTTTAATTTATCTAATCAGGAATAATAACAAATATTTATAACCACCCAATTAGACGAAAGAACATGGACTTTTTAACAGGAAGGCTTGACTAATTTTAAAGGGCATCAAAAAAATCATCAAAAAGTTTCCCAATACGATTGGTCAGCTCAAATGCAGTTTATGTTTTTAAATGAACTTCAAAAACAGTTGCGATTTGATCTATCCCATTAATGATTGAACCTTCATGGCGAGTCCCATGTCTCCGGCAATTTTGATCTTACCACTCATCACAGCCATCATCGGGTTGAGTTCGCCATCTCGTAATTGTTCTAGTACCTCTGCGGTAACCGTAATGGAACAGTCAGCCTCTTTGTCGTCCAAAGTAACTGTGTTACTTCCGCTTGTCCCATCGATATAGATAGCACTTCCGTCAACAACAAACTTTAATGTTCCTTCAAGAGGAGACGCATCTTCAGCTCGTTTTTTAAATTGTTCTAAAACTTGTTGGCTCATAATTTTTAAATTTAATTTTAACAAATATATTAAGCTGCGCTTGATTTTTATGGTTACATATAATCATTTATTTTTTTGTAATAAAAAATAAACACAGTGTATTGAACAAAAATCGTAAAAATTTATTATGCGCGCATAATAAATTTAGATATATTTGAAAAAAAATAAAATGATGCATTTCAAGATTAAAAATGTAGTGGTTCTCGGTTCCGGAGTAATGGGGTCAGGAATTGCTTGTCATTTAGCCAATGTCGGATTAAAAGTTTTGATGCTAGACCTGCTGCCTCCAAACCTTTCTCCCGACGAAAAAGATAATTCCAAATTAAGAAACAGTATTGCCCAGACTGCACTAGACAAATCCATCAAGTCCAATCCCGCACCGCTTTATAAAAAAAGTTATTCCAGTAGGATCTCCGTAGGAAATTTTGAAGATCACTTTGAGAATGTTAATGAAGCTGATTGGATAATTGAGGTGGTTGTGGAACGTCTCGACATCAAAAAAATGATTTTTGAAAAAGTCGAAAAATACAGAAAGCCAGGAAGTTTGGTAAGTTCCAATACCTCGAGTATTCCGATTGCGTTTCTTGCAGAAGGACGTTCGGATGATTTTAAGAAACATTTCTGTGGAACACACTTCTTTAATCCTCCACGTTACCTGCGGCTTCTTGAAATTATACCTACTAAGGAATCTAGTCAGAAGATGATTGATTTTTTCATGCATTTTGGTGACATCAATCTGGGAAAACAAACAGTTTTGTGTAAAGATACTCCTGCATTTATTGCCAACCGAATTGGGGTAATGGCAGGTGCTAAGATTTTTGAAATTACAGTAAAGTACGACCTAACAATCGAAGAAGTAGATGCCCTTACAGGAACCATAATAGGAAGACCCAATACTGCAACATATCGCCTTCAAGACTTGGTCGGGCTCGACACTAGCGATAAGGTTACAAAGTTTGTGGTTGAAAACGTAAAAGGAGACCCATTCTTTGAAAAAGTTGGAAAAGCAGCTGTTCCTAAGTTTTTTACTTTTTTATTGGAGAATAATTTTTTAGGAGATAAAACAGGTAAAGGTTTTTATCAAAAAACAAAAGAGAAAGATAAAAATGGAAGAACCATAATCAATGCGCTTGATCTCAAAACCCTTGAATACAAACCCAGCGTTAAGCCTAAAATTGATTTAGTCAAAAAAGCAAAAGGGATTGATTTGATGAGCAAAAGAATTGATTTTTTAATCTCTGGAACTGAGAAGGAAAGTCTATTTTTAAAAGAATATTTCACAACGATTTTCGCTTACACTGCGCAGAGAGTCCCTGAGATTTCTGATCATTTCTACCAAATAGATGATGCCATGCGCGCAGGATATGTTTGGGATTACGGACCATTTGAATATTGGGATTTAATTGGATTGGATAAAGGAATTCAGTTGGTAGAAGATTCAGGTGAAAAAATTCCAGATTGGATTTTAAAAATGAAAGCAACAGGAGCTTCAACTTTTTATAAATACGAAAAGGGTAAGAAAAAATATTTTGACAATGTGACACAATCCTACAAATCGATTCCAGGATCAGACGCTTTCATTATTCTAGACAGTTACAGACAGAACACTCCAGTTATCAAAAATAGTGAATGTACGATTCATGATATCGGCGAAGGAGTGATGTGTTTAGAATTTCAGAGTAAAAGTAATTCGATCGGAGAAGGCATTGGAACAGCAATGTCAGAGGCGATTGATTTGGCAGAGAAAGAAAATTGGAATGGAATTGTCATTGGAAACAATGCAAAACAATTTAGTGTTGGAGCCAACCTCATGAATGTTGGAATGCTCGCCATGCAAAAGCAATATAAACCATTAGAAAAGTTAGTAGCTGATTTTCAGGCGATCAACATGAAAATCCGAACGTCTAAAATACCTGTAGTTGTTGCAACTCAAGGATATGTCTTCGGAGGAGGTTGTGAAATCGCGATGCATTGTGACGCGGGAATTTACGCTGCTGAATCTTACATCGGACTTGTGGAAGTTGGCGTAGGACTTTTACCCGGAGGAGGAGGTACCAAAGAAATGACACTAAGAGTTTCCGACGGTTTCTATGAAGGCGATGTTCAAATACCAATGCTAATAGATCATTTTAAAACGATTGCAACTGCCGCAGTAGCGACTTCTGCACCCAATGCATTTGACCTTCATTATCTAAAAGAAGGCAAAGACTTTGTGAGTTATAACACCCAGCGAAACATTGGAATGGCAAAAGATAAAGTGTTAGAATTGTCTAAGGATTATATTCCTCCTGCTCTTCGAGAAGACATCGAAGTGCTAGGACGAACCGGACTGGGTGCACTCTATTCTGCAATTAACGAGTTTAGATTGGCGGGATACATGTCAGAATATGACGTTGAGATAGCCCGTAAAATTGCACAAGTTTTTTGTGGAGGTGACCTCACGGGATCTCAAAAAGTAAGTGAGCAATATTTACTAGATCTTGAGCGAGAAGGATTTATGAGCCTTTTGGGGAATCAAAAAACTTTAGATCGAATTCAATACTTATTAATGAATAACAAGCCCTTAAGAAACTAACAACAAAAGCATGGAAGCATACATTATAAAAGGATACCGCTCTGCAGTAGGAAAAGCAAAGAAAGGTGGATTTAAAAATTACCGTTCTGATGATTTGGCAGTAGATGTGGTTAAGTATTTAGCGGAACAAGTACCGGAACTAGACCCTGCTACTGTAGATGATTTGATCGTAGGCTGTGCAAATCCCGAAGGCGAGCAAGGACTACAAATCGGTCGTTTGATTGCTGCACGCGCATTGGGTATCGAAGTTCCCGGCATTACCATCAATCGCTATTGTGCTTCTGGATTAGAAGCCATTTCTATGGCGGTAGCAAAAATCAAAGCAGGCATGGGTCATGTCTATATCGCAGGGGGTACGGAAAGCATGAGTTTGCTCCCGATGACCGGTTACAAATTGGCTCCGAGTTACAAAGCCAACTTAGACAACATCAATTACCATGTCAGTATGGGAGCAACAGCAGAAGCAGTTGCAGCCAAATACAATATCACCCGAGAAGCTGCCGATGCTTTTTCGGTTGCTTCACACCAGAAAGCTGCAAAAGCAATTGATAGCGGCATATTTAACGACGAAATTGTTCCCATTACTATAGATGAAGTTTTTGTTAAAAACGGGAAAAAAGTTACGGCATCCCATACCGTAGCAATTGATGAAGGTGTTCGTCGCGAAACTACTATGGAAGGATTGGGAAAATTGAGGGCTGCATTTAAAGTGGGAGGTGTCGTAACTGCAGGAAACTCTTCTCAAACATCTGATGGTGCTGCTTTCACATTGGTGATGAGCGAAGAAAAAGTAAAAGAACTAGGGCTAGAACCCATTGCCAGAATGGCAGGTTGCGCCGTTGGCGGTGTCGATCCACTTTATATGGGAATAGGGCCATGTGTTGCCATCCCCAAAGCATTGCAACAAGCAGGGCTCAAAGTCGCGGATATTGATTTGACAGAACTCAACGAAGCTTTTGCTACCCAAGCTTTGGCGGTCATTCAGGAAAGTGGTTTAAACCCTGAAAAGGTCAATGTCAATGGAGGCGCTATTGCGATGGGACATCCATTGGGATGTACTGGCGCAAAGCTCAGTATTCAACTTTTGAATGAGATGAAGCGTAGAGATCAGAAGTATGGAATGGTTACTGCCTGTGTGGGTGGAGGGCAAGGAATTGCTGGAATTTTTGAACGTTTGTAATCAAGATACACCGAACCAAAACTACTTTCGATCATCTTCCCAAATTAATTCAGGATCAGATCTTTCTGTAAAGAAATCTGAACATTTTCCATCTCCCATTCCGGTAATACCTCCGTCTGGAGCACAGATCAGGGTGCAGTCATCCTCATACAATTCACTGAAAAAATCACAACACTGTTGAGGGAAAAAGTAAACACGTTTCCCTTGATATTGATAGCGATAGACTTTTGTCGGGGGATTCCGAACATCTTCTTTTTTTATCGCATTAATTTTTTCAGTAATGCAACTTGGAGTAATTTCCGTGTTGTTGTTTTTAGAACAACCTAGCCAAAGACTTATAAGACATAAGGTAAAATAAACAGTAGGTTTCATTCGAGCGATTATTTAATGTCACAGTTTTTTAACCACATAAGTTACCATGCCCCAAATGATCAATTCATTGTCTTCGGTGACCTTAATGGGTTGGTAATTAGGGTTTTCAGGCATAAGATACACACAATCTTTTTCAACTTTTAACCGTTTGACCGTAAATTCACCATCGATAAAACAAATGGCAATTTTGTTGTCTTCAGGTTCGAGACTTCGATCGATAACGAGTAGATCGCCATCATCTAATCCTGCACCTTGCATGGACTCCCCCGAAACGCGGGCATAAAAAGTGGCAGTTTCATTCTTAACGACCTCTTTGTCAATGCTGATGCGCAACTCTTTAAAATCATCTGCAGGGGAGGGGAAACCCGCCGAAATGCCCTCGTTGGCAAGTAAGGAAGTCTTACCAGAATCTTGGTCAGGATGAAAAAAAGTAATTTTTTTAATCATAATTTTATTTTATCTGGATGATTTCTTTTATTTCTGTGGTATAGCGTTGCGAGAGATGCTCTTGTTTCATTTTCCATGTTTGTTTTAAATCCTGACTGGCCAATTTCATGCGGTGCGGTCCAAAACGCAGGTGAATTTTATCGAGGACTTTCATTAAGTCATGATGTTTTGCAGTATCCTGCTCAAAAAGGGTGATCTGACGTTCTGCCGTCGGCGTTAGACCCAAAACGATTACTCCAGCCTTTTTATAATCAATTCCTGATCGGTAGATGTTTTTTAAAGCTTTGAGGGCATGTTTTGCCAAGATCAGGTTAGAGTCCGTTGCATTGGGTAGCGTAAGGGTATAGCCATTTCGGTAGGGTGTTGCTCCCACCTTGTGTGGATCACTTTTCACAAAGACATAAAGTGCACTGGCACAACTTTTTTGTTTTCTTAATTTTTCGGCACACGAAATGGTATAAGTTGTGATGCGTTCCTCAAGATCAACTAATGCGGTAAGCGTATTTTTAAAACTCCTTGTAGTAGCAATTGATTTTTTTGTTAGAATACTTTCTTCCAATTGTATGGCGGGCAGCCCTTGCAGGTCTTTTTTTAGACGGAGTCCCAAAACACTCATATGTTTTTTTACCCATTCGTCGGGAAGCATGGTGAAGTCCAAAGCATTTTTCACTCCCATGACTTGAAGTCGTTTTGCATGTTGGCGGCCGATGCCCCAGACGTCTGTGATGGGTGTCCATTTTAGTGCTTTGAGCCTTTTATCTTCACTGTCAATGATGTAAACGCCATTGGTTCTTTCTGTGAATTTTTTAGCGATTTTATTTGCAATTTTTGACAATGCTTTGGAAGGAGCAAAACCTACGGAAACAGGGATTCCTGTCCATTGGCGCACCTGTTTTCTCATTTTTAAGCCCGTTTCTTTTAGGTTGAAATAATCAAAACCCTCAAACGCTAAAAAGGCCTCATCAATGCTGTATATTTCAACATTAGGGGTGTACTCTTCTAGGATGTACATCACCCGACTGCTCATGTCGCCATAGAGCGGGTAGTTAGAAGAAAACACTTTGATATTGTTTTTTTTAAAAGCTTCGCGGTACTTAAAAGCAGGGGCTCCCATCGGAATTCCGAGTGCTTTGGCTTCATTGCTCCGTGCAATCACACAACCATCATTGTTAGAAAGAATGACCACAGGTTTTCCTTCGAACTGAGGTTGAAAAACCCGTTCGCAAGAAGCGTAAAAATTGTTGCAGTCAATTAAAGCGAACATTTTTGAAATTGTGATTACAGAGAATATTGCTGAAAAATAATTCTTGTTTTTTTCAACATTGTCGTTTTACTAAAAAGAAAGAATCACACAAATTTAAGAAAAATTGTATCGTTTTATTAATAAAAGGTAAAGGTCTTTGAACAAAAATTGTAATTTTGGAGCTGAGAGAAGAAGTATTATAATTTAATGGACAAGTATTCATTTTTAAATTCAGCACATACCACATATTTTGCCGAATTGTACGAACAATATATAGAAGCACCCGACACGGTGGAACCCAGTTGGAGAGCATTTTTTCAGGGATTCGATTTTGGAGTAGAAAGCGGAACACCCTTAGATGAAGTAGCTGAGGTAGAAATTCCGGAGAGTGTTAAAAAAGAATTTCAGGTGATCAATTTGATTGATGGATACCGAACCCGAGGGCATTTGTTCACAAAAACCAACCCTGTTCGGGATCGAAGAGTTTACCATCCCACCTTAGACGTTGAGAACTTTGGACTCACCCAAGCAGATTTGACAACCGTATTCAATGCAGGAACAATCATGGGGATCGGACCGAGTACTTTGGGGGGCATCATCGCCCATCTTAAAAAAGTATATTGTGATTCAATTGGGGTGGAGTATATGTACATCAGAAACCTCGAAAAAAAGCAATGGATTCAGCAGCGATTGCATCTCAATGAAAACCACCCTGCTTTTAATGCAGATCAGAAAAAACATATCCTATATAAACTCAATCAGGCAGTAAGTTTTGAGAACTTTTTGCACACCAAATACGTTGGACAAAAACGGTTTTCTCTGGAAGGAGGAGAGTCTCTCATTCCAGCTTTGGATGCTGTGGTAGAAGCCGCGGCAGATCAGGGAGTTGAAGAGTTTATCATGGGAATGGCCCACCGAGGCCGCCTAAATACCTTAGCCAATATTTTCGGAAAATCTACGAAAGATATTTTTAGTGAGTTTGAGGGAAAAGATTACGAGGAGGTCATATTCGATGGTGATGTAAAATATCACATGGGGTGGACTTCTAAAAGAAAATCGGATAACGGCAAGCAAATTAACATGAATATTGCTCCCAACCCTTCTCATTTGGAGACGGTGGGCGCCGTTGTTCAGGGAATTTCTCGCGCAAAAATTGAAAATGAATTCAATGGAGACGCTTCCAAAGTGTTGCCAATTATTGTACATGGTGATGCTGCGATTGCGGGACAAGGTTTGGCTTATGAGATCGTCCAAATGGCGCGCTTAAAAGGTTACAGTACTGGAGGAACAATACATATCGTTGTAAACAATCAGATCGGGTTTACAACGAATTATTTGGATGCACGGTCGAGTACTTATTGTACGGATGTAGGAAAAGTAACACTTTCCCCAATCGTTCATGTAAATTCAGACGACGTAGAAGCTGTAGTTCACGCCGTTAAATTTGCTTTGGACTTTCGAATGCAGTTTGGTGCAGATGTATTCATTGACCTTTTGGGTTATCGAAAGTATGGGCACAATGAAGGAGATGAACCTCGATTTACTCAGCCAAAACTTTATAAGGCCATTGCAGCGCATAAAAACCCCCGAGAAATTTATGCCGAAAAATTAATAGCGGAAGGGATCATAGATTCTGATTACGTTAAAAAACAAGAAGTAGAATACAAAAATAGGTTAGAAGAAAATCTTCAGGTTTCGAGAAAAGAAGACACCACAGTGGTCATTCCTTTTATGGAAGATATCTGGAATGGATTCAAGCGAGTTGATGAGCTGGGAATGAGTAAGCCGGTTCAAACTGCTGTAGAAGAGAACCTTCTTAATATGGTCGCTAAGACAATTTCTGACTTACCAAAAGATAAAAAGTTTTTAAGAAAAATAGAACGTCTGGTCGCCGACAGAAATAAAATGTATTTCAAGACTCAAAAATTAGATTGGGCGATGGGTGAATTATTGGCCTATGGAACCCTCCTTCTAGAAGGTTTTAATGTCCGCTTGTCTGGTCAGGATGTAGAACGCGGTACCTTTTCTCACCGACATGCGGTGATTAAAGCTGAAGATTCGGAAGAAGAATTGATTCTTTTAAACCATATTAATCCTAAAAAACAAGGAAAATTTCACGTCTATAATTCTTTGTTGTCAGAATATGGTGTGGTTGGGTTTGATTATGGGTATGCCATGGCAAGTCCGAATGCCTTAACCATTTGGGAAGCACAATTTGGAGATTTTTCAAATGGCGCCCAAATCATGATTGATCAATACATTTCCGCAGCTGAAGACAAATGGAAGCTTCAGAATGGAATTGTTTTTTTATTGCCGCATGGCTATGAAGGTCAAGGAGCTGAACATTCTTCGGCACGGATTGAGAGATACCTTCAATTGTGTGCAAAAGATAATATGTTTGTAGCCAATTGTACTACTCCAGGCAATATGTTTCACTTGTTAAGAAGACAGATGAAAACGAATTACCGCAAACCTTTGATCGTTTTTACTCCTAAAAGTTTGTTGCGCCATCCCAAAGCAGTTTCAAGTATTGAAGAGTTTACCAAAGGAGGATTTCAAAAATTAATTTCTGATCCGATTGTAACAGAAAGCACTGCCAAGAAGTTGGTATTTTGTTCTGGTAAATTCTATTATGATTTATTAGATGCTCGAGCAGAAAAAAACCAAATGGATGTTGCGATTGTGAGATTAGAGCAGCTTTTTCCGCTCCCGGAAACAGAGATCAGAGCAGAATTGGATCGTTATAAAAACGTAGAGGAGGTCGTTTGGGCGCAGGAAGAACCGAGAAACATGGGAGCTTGGGGCTACCTGATGTTGCATTTTCCAGAAGCAAGTATTATGCGACCCGCCACCCGACGCTTTTACGGTTCACCAGCTGCAGGAAGTGCCACACGGTTTAGAATAAGACACCAAGCTGTCATTGATTACGTATTCGATGCCACGAAAAATAATTTTTTAAGAAAAACTAGAAAGTAAAAAAGTCAGCGATATGATTTTAGAAATGAAAGTTCCTTCACCAGGAGAGTCGATTACAGAAGTTGAAATTGCCCAATGGTTGGTTGCCGATGGGGATTACGTGGAAAAAGATCAAGCGATAGCAGAAGTAGATTCTGACAAAGCTACTCTTGAACTTCCTGCTGAAGTAAGCGGAACAATTACCCTAAAAGCGGAGGAAGGAGATGCCATTGCCGTAGGTGAAGTTGTCTGTTTAATCGATACAGAAGGAAAAGCTCCTGAAGGAGGAACAACTCCCGAAGCCACCACCCCTGTTGCAGTAGCTACCCCTAAAGCCACTGCGCCTTTACAAGAAGCCAACTACGCAACACAAACCCCTTCGCCAGCAGCGAGAAAAATATTGGCAGAAAAAGGCATGGATCCAAGTAATATTCAAGGCACGGGACGTGCTGGAAGAATTACTAAAGAAGATGCAGTAAAAGCCACTCCCTCTATGGGAACAGCTCCTGACTTTGGAGAACGAGGACAAACGCGTTCTAAGCTTTCCATGCTTAGAAGAAAAGTAGCCGAACGACTCGTTGCTGCCAAAAATGAAACCGCAATGTTGACTACTTTTAATGAGGTAGATATGGCGCCCATTTTTGCTTTGCGGAAAGTACACAAAGAGGCCTTTGCTGCCAAGCATGGCGTAAACCTGGGATTTATGAGTTTCTTTACCAAAGCCGTTGTGCGTGCATTAAAATTATTTCCAGATGTCAATTCAATGATTGATGGAGACCATAAGATAAGTTATGACTATTGCGATATCAGTGTAGCTGTTTCAGGTCCCAAGGGATTGATGGTGCCTGTAGTTCGCAATGCAGAAGAATTAAGTTTTAGTGGTATAGAAACAGAAATCAAACGTTTGGCCATCAAAGCTAGAGATGGACAAATCACAGTAGACGACATGACGGGAGGTACTTTTACCATTTCCAATGGAGGTGTTTTTGGTTCCATGCTCTCTACACCTATTATTAATCCACCTCAATCTGGGATTTTAGGGATGCACAATATTATAGAACGTCCTGTTGCCATCGCTGGGAAAGTGGAAATACGTCCTATGATGTATTTGGCGCTCTCTTATGACCACAGAATTATTGACGGACGTGAGTCCGTAGGTTTTCTAGTTGCTATTAAAGAAGCACTTGAGGATCCCATTGCGCTCCTTATGGATGACGATATTAAAAAAGCCTTACAACTTTAAATTACACTATCTGCATTAAAGTAAAAAAAAAATCATCTTCAAAGATGATTTTTTTTTTGCTGGAGTTCCTCAGCCTCAAATCCTTCCGAAAAGAAATCTTTCAATGAGATGTTAAATGCTTTTAGCACTTTAACCAAAGAGCTAAATCGTAAATCCTTTCCTTGTTCATATCGACCGTATTGTGCTCGTGGCAGCTCATTATCAAAGGCGAATTGCTCATAATTTGAGTACCCTTGAGCAACCCGTATTTGTCTAAATCTGTCTCCTAGTTTTTTCAAAAGAGGATCTGTGGGAATGTCTTTTTTCATTCCGTAAATAAATAATAGTTACCACTAATATATTACTATTTATAAGATACTACTAATAAGTAGTTTTTTTTTTATATATTTGAAACTTTAAATTAAGTAACACCACAATTTAAAGTTAAAATTTAACAACTGATACCTTATAGTTATAATACCGCCCAACCTAATGAACCTACAGTTTTCAAAAACCATTTTCGCATTACATTTTTTGTATTTCAATAAAAGATCGGATTAATTAAGACCCCAAATGAACCGCTGATTACGGGTGATAATAGTATGAGGTGGAACTGCTGGGGTTCTTTTTAAACAAGATTTTCTATTGATACTATCATATTAAAAATATTATAAGTTAAAATAAATACCCATCTCCATGAACCTACAGTTTTTTAAAATTTATTTTTTGTTATTCTATTTGTGTTCTATCCCTTT
>Ga0129324_10001184_pt1 | contig 17201 bp, 20 predicted proteins | sample CPBDNA_7_FD_96879 | JGI IMG/M metagenome (GOLD analysis project Ga0129324, IMG submission 96879) | Freshwater to marine salinity gradient microbial communities from Chesapeake Bay, USA - CPBay_Spr_15_0.2_DNA | ecosystem: Environmental > Aquatic > Marine > Coastal | place: USA: Chesapeake Bay... | reverse complement strand
TCGACTTGTTTTTTAATGGTGTTTTTTCATGATTGAGTAAAGGTTGGTATTCCGTATCATAAAACTCTTGTAGTGTGTCTAACATAGATGTATTATTTTCCTTTCTTCCACTATTTGTTTTTTCTCCTAATACCTTGATACAATACAGAATGAACTTTTCATTTATTTCAGGTAAAGGTTGGTTATCATTATAACATTTCAATACATACATTCTGATAAACTGATAAGAGTGTATCATCAAATCATTTATTTCAAAAACCAAATTGGTAATAACTGGTTGGACTTCTTTGTGGTTATGTAATACAGATTTGAGTGTTGTTTTGATGGTAGTGTAAGCACTTTTTTCATTAGAACGGAACTCTTGGAAAGTATCCTTCTTTTTCCGTTTTACCATTCTATATACTTACTAAATATTTTATTTTTAAGTTGTTTGAAATAAACAACCACTTATTCCTAAATAATCTCATTATTCTGTTTTTCTTCTAATTCCTTTTGGAGTTTTTCTTTTCTTCGTAAATATGATATTCTATTATATTCTTTTCTTTGTTCTGGCGTAGATTTATAATTTGTTTTTTCTTTGTATTCTTTTGCTCGTTGCTTTTCCTTTTCCTTATTTCGTTCATAATATACCTTTCTACTTGCTGGTGCTGTATATTTTTTGAGATGCTCTTTGGTTGCTTGAAGTTCTGTTTCTAAATTGGAAATCTGTTGTTCCATTTCCTTTATTTTTTCTTCATTATCCATTACGATACTATATATAATAAAAAATATTTATATCTTTTTTATTATATTTTCAAATTAGTTTGTCTCATTTTTCTTTTCGGTCGGTGTAATGGGGTTGGATACACCTGAAATGAAACCTTCATTGAAAAAAGAAAATCGTGAAAAAGAGATTGAACACTCGCATAAGTGCCGTAATCGTCTGTTACAACTGGTTACTTCATGTGATGTACCAGATGTATCAGCAATTATACATAAGAAAGTGGTAGCAAAAATGTTGGATGAGTATAATACAAAAGTTATTACAATTGAGTGTTGTGAATTTGATAAATATGGGCGTTTATTGGTGAATTTATTTGTGGATGAAAAAAATGTGAATCAAACTCTTATTGAAGAAAATTACGCAAAGGCGTATGATGGTGGAAAAAAAAATGTCTTTACATATTAGAATGACATTTGTAATTTTGGAAAGTGTAAAATATAATAAACTGTATTAGAATGGTTCATTGCGTTGGATAACAAAAATCCTTGATATTGCCCTCATCAATTGTTGCAACAATATAATTGGAATTGGTAATATCATTCTTGTTACAATTCCATTCCCTCATATAATTGAAATGGTGTTGGCAAATAGGGATCATAATAGTATTATCGGGAACACTATTGAAATAATCAATATACTTGAATAACACATTTCTCATTTCCAATATGCCACTACATTTTTCATAATTGCTCATTTGACAGTTCATTGTTGTATTTTATAATGGTCTATAGTGTGCGTATATTTACAAACATAATTTTAAAAAGTAATTCAATTTTTTCATATATAATCAGATTTTATATGAAATTGAAATATAAAAAAACAAATCTATCTATATAACAAAATAGCACCGTATATGTCTACCTTTAAATTAACTATAAAGGAACGAGACTATACAAGTTGGGAATGGATTTGTCAAGAAGAAGAAGAAGAAGAAGAAGAAGAAGAAGAAGACAAGGATAAAGGTATAATAAATACATTGTCAATATCACCGGGTGAAAATAAATTATTTCATGGTGATATTGTAGATCAAAGTGGGTCAATCGTTAAAAAATCGGCATACCGAGATAACGAAACTATACACGGAATTTTAATAACTAGTGGGAAAACATATGGACGCTCGAATGTAATTAATAAGAACGGAAAACTATTATATAAATGTGTTCCTGATGATAAAACCCTACCAAATTTTGTGGTTCCATTTGAAGAAAAAAATATCGGATTTTCAAAGAATAAAAAAGATAAGTATATTACATTCCGCGTTAAAGAATGGGTGGATAAACATCCAGTTGGAACATTAACCAATAATTTTGGGAATGTAGATATAATAGAAAATTATACTGCTTATAAAATGTCGTGCAACAATATTAATGATAGTTTACAACAGTTTAATAAAATAATTGTAAGATCGCTGCGCGAAACAACATTAGGAACAATACCTTATTATTGCGATGATAAACCAATAGAAGATAGACGCGACTACCAAATTATATCGATTGATCCAAAAGATTGCACGGATATTGATGACGCAATTGGAGTTCGCATAGTAAATAGTGAGATAGTATTAAGTATTTATATTTCAAATGTGCCAATGATGATGGAATATTTAAATTTATGGGACTTTATTACAAACCGTGTATCAACTATTTACTTGCCTGATAAAAAAATACCGATGTTACCTTCTATACTATCGGATAATGTATGTAGTTTAAAAGAAGGCGAAGATAGAGTTGCGTTTGTATTAGATGTATTCATTAATATGGATAGTTATGAAATTTTAAAAGTAAAACATAATACGGTGATTATTAGGGTTGAAAAGAATTATGTATATGAAAATAGGGAATTATTAAATTTGCCATTATATAAACAATTAGAATCCACTGTTATTAAATTAAATCATCAATATAAAAACGTGAAGTATCTTGTAGATGATATTAAAAATAGTCATGATGTTGTTGAATATTGTATGCTATTAATGAATCATGAATGTGCCAAAATGTTGTTGGGAACCACAAGAGGAATATTTCGTTCAACTACTAAAAAAGAATCAAATGAAATTATTAATGATAGCAATCAGTATCCAACATTAAATTATATTTTAAAAAACATATCAGGTCAATATTGTTCACTTCGTAACTTACAACCACATTATATGGTTGGGGATGGATTAAATTGCTATACGCATATTACGTCGCCGATAAGGCGTATTGTTGATTGTGCTATGATGCTAGAATTACAGCAATTGAATTTTAAGTGGTCTGATAGTGCCATAAAGTTTTTGAATAAATGGACAACACCTGAAAGCATTGATATAATTAATAATAAAACAAAGGTGACCCGAAAATTAGAAAATGAAATAAGATTAATGGAACTATATGAAAATGATAAAAATAAAAATGATAATATTTATTTTGGAATAGTATTTGGTAAAACGGTTATTGAAAAGGATGGAAATGCAAAAGACGCGATACCGATGTATAAATACAAAGTGTATATACAAACGATTAAGTTTTTGTCCTATATAATAACAGACAAAGAACTAATAGATTACACAATGATAGACGTTTCGATACATCGATTCTTGGATGAAGCGAAAATGTATAAAAAAATAAGATTACAAATGCTATGATGTCATAAAAATATACGATGTCATAAAAATATACGAGTGTATAATTTTATGCTGAATATGGGGTTCGAACCCATGACATTTGGCGTACTTTGCAAGAAAGTCACGATAGTGTCTGCTTATAAGACCAACGCTCTGCCAACTGAGCTAAATCAGCTAGTCCAAATTATAACTCGCAATGCCCCAAGGCGGAATCGAACCGCCGCCAACACTTTGGAAAAGTGCCATGATACCATTTCACCATTGGGGCGAATTGTGTTGTTGTGATATTTCTATACTCTATATGGAGGTATTTTTTTAAATTGTTTTTTATAAATATTAATAATCACACATTTTCCTTTTAATTGTCTTTTTTTTACTTCTTAATTTACGTGATATTGATTTATGACCGCCTCTTTTATTACGTCCTTTAGTATTATTTTCCTTTCCTTTTTGAGAAATATAACGAAGTTTTTCGGATTCTGTCATTGCAGCAATAGGTTTTCTACCACTTAATCGTTCAAACCGTTTATATAATTCATTATCCATGCGTTGTTGTTCTAATGCCAATTTTTTTTTTCTTTCTAGAATATCAGCAACACTCATTTTAGTTAATACTGTTGCTGGTCTTCCTGCAAGAGTTTCAAAGCGGTTCAATACATCCCTCGTATTAGGCGATATCCATCTATTTTCATTATTACTCATTATATATTATAAAATTATAATTTATTATTTAAAAATATTAAATAGAATATATTTTATTACTATAAATGTTATTTATAACAGATGAAATAAATAAGATTGTATTTGGGTGGTCTGCAAAGTGTGGTTGCACACATATTAAAAAAATGTTTTGGTATTTAAAAACAGGAAATGAAAATCACCAATTACATATTCCACCCGAGTATAATAAACTACCTGGTGATGTTGAAAATTACACCGTAATCATTTTTATTAGAAACCCATATGAACGGTTAGTGTCCGGATTTTTAAATACAGGAATATGGAGTTATAATTGGAAAGACCCCGTTATAACATTCAACGCATTTGTAAATGAACTATTAACTTATCGGTGGGGACAAATAGATAGACATCATTTTACACCACAAACTAGTGAATTTTTTCACCAAGGATTATTAGAAAAATCGAAAGAATTGATAATATATGATATAAATAACATTGATTACACTCGAATTGAAAAAATATATAATAAAATAGTTCCAGAATCTATTATTGATTTTAAAGGAGACCATATACGAACTGAAACAGAATTAATGGAAGAACCTGTATATAATATGGATATTGAACATTATTCCAAATATAAGGTGCCTACGCGTTTTTTTTATAATGACGATTTAAAAAAAAAAGTAGACTATTTTTATAATTATGATTTTCAGTATTTTAAAAACACTGGATTTGAATATAAATTATAACTGTAAAAACTATAATATAAATATTATTATTATTATTATATAAAAGTATTTAAAAAGAAAATATATATAGTATACAGATACTAACATACAATTATTATCTCGCTCAGTCTATTAATCATTCGTTAATTAATAAAAAACAACATTTAACTATCTTCGATGGCGCAATTGGTTAGCGCGTTCGGCTGTTAACCGAAAGGTTGCTGGTTCAAGTCCAGTTCGAAGAGTTAAATTAAATGTTTTTATTAATTCTATTTTTACCTGCATGAAATGGATAACCCTAATTTCCTATCATAATCGTCAAGTTCGTCGTAATCATCGTCACCGTAATCATCGTCACCGTAATCATCATCATATTCGTTGTTATTGTTTTCCAAACATGCATCATAACAGAAGATGCGTTTACTTTTAATCATAATAATTCTCACTTCGCATGCTTTACTGCAATTAATACACACGGATTGTCCATCATAAAAATCCCATTCTTGGTCATTTTCATCAAACTTGTCTTCTTGATTATTGTCCTTACCATATAATACTTCTTCCGTTGTTCCTTTATTAATAGGTTCAGTCGCTAATACATTTGTTTCTTCTTCTTGTTCACTTTCGCTGGAATCGTCCCAATTGTCTTTAATGTTATTATTATTATTATTATTCTTTGACAATGTATCCATTGTGATGATTGAATTTGTTGGTTCTGTAATACATGTAAATAGTAATTACAATTGTTTCAATTTTATATTTTATATTCTATATTTTATATTTTATATTCTATATTTTATATTTTATATTTTGTGCGAACTTAAATATTCAAAGGTGTAAAACTCAAACGACAAAATATATAAGAAAAATGAATAAAAAATATAGAATTGGCAAAACACAGAAGCGTAACACACGGAAACACTACAAATAAAGCGATTGTGTCGTTGCAATGTATTTCAAGGTTAATGATGGAATCATCTGCAACTTTTCCAATAGTGCAATATTCTGTGTTGATTCGCAAACACGTTCAAATTCTAACGCGACAGCATTCACTTTCAATAATGCTTTCACAAATTCACCAACAAATACGCCAGTATGTTTCTTCATTTCTTGAATGACACTTTTACACTCATTTTCATCAGTTGCATCACACCATTTAATTATATAAGGCATTAAATCATAACAAATACCATAATTCGCACCGGTATTTAAAAACATGTCTTCTTCGCAACATAAATAATGCCCTAACAATTTATTCATATTCATAATAACATCGCCTATTGCGTGTGGTTTATGTGCCTTAAACTCATCTGATACCGATACCGGATAAAAGCAACTGAACAATCCTGCTAATTCAGAAGCGTCTAATGTTTCAAACCTTCCCATCTTGTAATATAAATCGGTCATTGCGAGTGGATGCGTTTCTTGAAGTTGTGAAGCAAACCGTCCCTTTTCGGTAATAAGATAATCGTCATCTTGAATAATGATAAATCCGTTATCTACTAAAATTTTATTCAAATCACTAACTGTATTATAAATGTAATGCTCTGTATGTTGCTTTTCATTCATAACCTTTTTATATTCAGACTTTACTTCATCGATTGCTTTCATTTTATCCATGTCGGTTAATAAGAATTTATGTGTTGCTTCTAATCCATTCATTTCAATACGCACTTTCTTACGTGCGCTGTTTGTGAGTGTCGTTACCAAAGCATTTAATTCTTTATAATGTTCCATGACATCTACTGGTGTGCGACAATAAGCAAGTGTATCCATTTTTTTCTGTAATTGTTCAGCAACCATTGATTCTTGCTTTTCATAACCTTTAATCTCTTTATTAATGTCACTTGAAAGCATACTTTGTTTCATAAAAGAGAGAATATTTGTGCGAGTTTCAATCATTGAAAGTGCCAAATTAAAGGAAATCTTAAATTTAGATGTCAATTTTTGTGGCGGACCAGTCAACATATGACGATAGTCAGATACACAAGGTAAATCGAATAAGTTGACGCAATGAAAGACATGACCAATTGTATCTAATCCACGACGCCCGGCTCGCCCAGCCATTTGTGTATACTCGTGTGGGTAAAGCATCCGCATAGAAGTTCCATTATATTTACTGATGCCAGCGAAAATAACCGTTTTGGTTGGCATATTTAATCCTACTGCGAATGTTTCAGTAGCAATCAAAAGTCGAATGTAACCTTTTTCAAACAAAAGTTCTACCATTTCCCGCAAGACAGGAATAATGCCGGCGTGGTGAATCGCAATTCCTTTTTGCATGAATCCGACAATCATTTTATATTCGGGTAATTCCATGTATTCTTTATAATTTGGCAGTTTGGATTGAAGAATATGACGGCATTCATTTTCTACTAGCGAAGGCATCGTGCTATCTTCCTCAAATAAACTGAACGAAATTTCCCGGGCGGCCTGTTCAACGTGTTTTCTCGAGAAGACGAAACAAATAGCAGGCAACATTTCTTTGGTTTTTAAGAACCGCAATAAATTTTCCAAGACGAATTGACGCTTCACATAGGTTTTATTCTTATGCATGTAATCCAATACATCTTTCATTTTATAATAATTTTCTTCTGAGAATAAACCATCTGATGATGCTATTTTAATTGGCGTGCTGCGCATATTTTCTATTTTCATTTCATATGGTGTCCTTGCCGTTTTCTTGTATGCCCCTTCATTCATTGCAACCCACATATAGTGCGTCAAAGGCACAACGCGGTAGTTTGTGGATGCCAAATACATTTGCTTTATTGGCAAAGAGCGCTCTTTGGATTGAACACACTTTTCGGTTTCAATCCAACCGGCAAACTCTTCGGGACGGTCAATGGTTGCAGAAAGCATAATGAGTTGAACTTGTGGAGGCAACATTAAGATAGACTGTTCCCATACAGAACCACGCTCTGCGTCATTGATGTAATGAACCTCATCAAATACAACTGCTGCCAAGTCTGATTCAAAATCCATTTCAAATAATAAAGGTAAATTGGTAGCAGTTTCGGTTGATTCGGTATTTGTATTTGTATTTGTATTTGTATTTGTATTTGTATTAATCTTCTTGTTTAACAGCGTATTCCGTAAAATTTCGGTCGTCATAATGAGAACATCTGCTTCCGGATTATCCTTGCAGTCGCCAGTAAGAAGACCAAATGAAATATGTGGGAATTTACGGCGCATATCATATAATTTTTGATTAGATAATGCTTTAATTGGCGATGCATAAATCACTTTTTTTTTCTGTGATGTGAAATATTGAATAGCGAATTCGGCAGGTAAGGTTTTCCCAGAACCGGTATGAGCGGTAACTAAGACATTATCACCTTCGGTAATAGACTTAATTGCCCATTTTTGGAAATCACTTAAACTAATCCCTTGAGGGATAAATTGTTTAACAATATCATTTTCAATAAATACAGGATCGGTAACAGGAAATGATTGATTGCAAATAACAACCATATTAACAATTATAAGTGTTTACTTAATACAATAATATAGTAGCACATTCTAAATCAATTTAATAATAATTAATGGATACATAATAATTATAAAAAAACTATTATATAAAAACTATTATATAAAAACTATTATATAAAAACTATTATATAAACATAAAAATACGGTTTTATATATAGTAATTAAAAATAGCAATAGTATAGATGGGCGAAAAAGCAATAATTATTGCCAATAAATTTAAACTTATAAAAAAAATAGGCGAAGGATCATTCGGAAAAACATTTCTGGCATCTTATACAACAAACCGAAGAGAAAACAATGAGACATCACAAATAGAGAATGAAAATAATATTCAAGAGAGATGTAATGAAATAAATGAAAATGTTGCTATTAAAATAATGTCAAAAAAACATATGAAATTATTAGAAAATGAAGTAACAATTTATGATAAAATAAAGGATGTAAATCATGTTCCATCTCTCTATGATTATGGTTCGGATGACCGGTTTAATTATATTGCAATGGAACTCTTAGGTAAATCATTAGAAGATATACGGAAGAATAATGAAGAGCAATTACCAATGAGAGTTATTATACATTTTGGATTGCAGATGTTGAAAATAGTGAAAGATATTCATGATAGAGGAATTGTCCATTGCGATTTAAAACCATCTAACTTTTTAATAAAAAATAATAAGGATAATATAACAGAAGTATATTTGATTGATTATGGATTAGCAAAATGTTTCCTAGATGATAAACAGCGTCATTATGGGTTAAAAACAAATGAAATAATTGTTGGAACACATCGTTATATGAGTATCAATACACATCATGGGTTTTCTCAAAGTAGACGCGACGATTTAGAATCGCTTGGGTATATTTTAATGTTTTTGTATCATGGAAAATTGCCTTGGCAGCATCAAACAAGTCTCTCTGCAGTTATAAAACAAAAACAAGAATTTACTTGGTGCAATGATACGATTGGGGAGTTTGTATTATTTATTAATTATTGTAAGAATTTAAGTTTTACAGATAAACCAAATTATCTTTATTTACAAAATATATTGACAAATCTATCTGCATTATATTAAGTATTATATTAAGTATTATATTATATTAAGTAGATACGGTGTGTCATAATAATATTATGATAAGCATTTAAAGATACATACTATAATAGTAGTATACTAAAACAATGGCAACTGAAACAGCAAGCACTATGACCACGACCACGACAGAATCTATTACCAACGGACGAGTTAAGTGGTTCAATAACAAGGCAGGATATGGATTTATTAGTGTTAATGATTGTAATACCAATGAAGAACGCGACATTTTTGTTCATCACAGTGAAATCCGCGTTGAACAGTCGCAATATAAGTATTTGGTGCAAGGCGAATATGTTGAATTTGTAATTGCTCCTCTTGCTCGTGAAAACCGCGAAAATGATATTCATGCAACCTCTGTTCGTGGTGTCAATCGTGGAAAGTTGATGTGTGAGACTCGCACCGAACGAACACGTAGTGCTCCTCGCAGTTTTCAACGAGAACAGTCAGTTCAACCGATGGAACATAAGCAACGCCATCAACCTCAGCAACGCCATCAACCTCAGCAACGCCCTCAATTGAGTAAGGATGAACAAACTGATTGGATGGTTGTTCCTCGCCGACGTGTGAATACAGTTAGTGGAAAGCGTCCTCAGCAACAACGCGAACCGTCTATTGAACTTCAATAAGTTTCAAGTATAAGGTATAAAATACAACACCATACAATAGATATTATATGTAAAATTGATTTAAACTGCTATTACTATATTGAATATTAATATAGTAATATTATTTAGGATGGAAGAAGGAACGGTTGTTAAACAAATGAACATAACTACAAATAACATTAACAGCATTGAGACAAACGATATATTTTCAGATAAATGTGAAAATGTTGAAGAACAAATGAAAATAGAAATTATTACTTCAACACAATCAACAAAAAAACGTTCACATTCAACAAGTGAATCCACTACAGAAAATACAATTGAAGTATTAAAAGAAAATATTAATTCTATAGAAACAACGTTAGGTGAAATGAAAAATCACATAAATAATATTGTATCATCCATTATACAGAAAGAAAAGGATAATAGTAATAAAGAACAATCCCCACTTAAACAGCAAAAAATAAAAGATACTGCATTATTCAAAGGTAGTTGTAAAATATTTCAACCAAAAAAAATTAAAATGGATATTGGTTTTAATATTCAACGGTCAGTTACACCCGAATTAAGTAATTTTATGAAATTAGACGCCGAAAACAACAAGACAACATTAAATGAAGCAACAAAGTATATTATGAATTATATTAACACAAATCGTTTACAAGATACAACAAATCAAACAACACGTAAATACATAAATGTTGATGAATCCTTAAATAAATTATTTAATCTATCTGAACTAGAAAAAAAAAAACTTACCTATTTTAATGTCCACAAATATATACATTCTCATTTTATTGCACAATCGTAAATATCATTTCTTCAATTTCATCAAAATATTCGTTATACACATGATAATATTTTGATGTTTTAAACTCTCTGTCTCTATCAATGGCATTGAGCATTTGTAGTGTTTTATCGATTGTGAAATTTCCAATTAAATCGGCAAATTCACACTTATATTTTGGCAAATCATTCACAACTGAATCTAAACGGTCAATTGTTTCACATCTTAATAACGCTGTCGTTTGTTTCGCTTGATACACACTCTCTATTTTTGCTGACATGATGGTTATACTTGGTTGTATTTATGTATAAATTAATAAAAAAGCAATTCAATTTTTTATTAATTATTATGGTTTATGGTTTATAGTGGCGAGAGGAATGGCAAACTATCAGTAACAAACAGAGCAACTCCTTCATTTGTCCAACTAATAACAATCGGGACAACAATAACACCATTATCCATTGCGGTTTTCACTGCTTCTTGATATTCAGCATTGTATTTTGAAACTTCAAAATGCGAAATATCAGTTCGTTCAATAATGTAGGCAATATAACAACGCGTAATTGATTCCTTTTTAATTGTTGTAAGATCTTTAATGCGTTTAATCAGTTCTTCCGTGTTTGTGCAATCTTTTTCGGGGAAATATGCCGTTTTTGTAAAATGACGGTTTTTAATATTACCTGTTGGTGGGTTTCCAGGACCAATCTCAAGACGGCGTTCACCGTGCTTATATTCGGCATATGGAACGTTATTCACCTCAATAATAAATGGGACATTGTCTTCGCAAAAACCAATAAAACTAAAGACAGAATCCACTTTATCTTCCAAATACATTGGAACATTTCGCTTGAATGTTTTTACAGGAGGCAAGAGTGTAATTAATTTCTTTTCAATAAGACTTTCGGTTATTTCAATTGCAAGTTTTGGATTGATGGCAATATACTGTTCATTATCTTCAGTTTCATATTCATCATCATCCTCATCTTCAATTTCATTTTTTTTAAAAATATTTTTCTTTTTGGGAACGATAATTTTAGTAACATTTCCATTTTCGTCTAGTTCTTTTTCTTTAAAAACAGACAGAAATACGGAATGAGTAAACGGTTCATTTGAACCAATTTTACTTAAAACACATACATCTTCTTCATGATCAGGTGGGCAGGGTGCTACAAGAACTTCCGTGTTTGTGTTAGACAACCCATCACAATCCATTGAAGGCGTATGTGCAAGAACGGTAATTGATTGTTCATTTTTTTTATCTTTATCGGATACCGAAATTTTAATATCAGACAAATCGCTGATTGTAGGATACAATGTGGATGGTCGCTTTTCTACAACTCCTTGAGTAATTCCGACGATTTGCAAAACAAATTGGCAAGGCATAATGTTTTCTAATGTAATATACAATATAGCGTTGTGTTTAATTCAATTTTATAAATAATATATATATATATATATCCATTTATAATAACATTTATAATAAATGTATATAAAAATATAACATAATAATTATCATTATAACAATTTAATTGTGAAATGGTAAATATTGAAAATGAAGAAGAAATTGTAAAGCGTGGTTATAATGTTATTATTAATAATCTAGAATGGGTTGAATATGTAAAAACATTTAATAATATCGAAGGATTTCTATGGACCAATAATGATATTTTAATTGCGATTAAGGACGCAATTTATCTGGACAATCCAGAACATAGTTCATCGTCATTGGCATTAACTCTAATTAAATGTAAAGATATATTGAATCGATGAATATATTACAAAGTATAATATAAATATTAAATTTTATATTATATACAATACATATTATAAACACATATAATGGATATAGATAAATTGTTATGTGCTTTAAATAATGAAAATAATGAAGATATTGTTGATTTAGATTTCGCTACAATTGCATCAAATAAAAACAAGATATTGCAACAATTAAATTTAAAAAAATCATATTTAATAATATTACAAAAAAAAATAAAAGAATATCGTTTCATAGACGATATAAAGGATCTAAAATTTGGAAGTTATATTCGCTGGATATCATTAAAAAACCCAGAACAAATAAAATTAACAAACGGAGGTATTATATGTGATATGAAAGAAATTAACGATGATATTCACATAAGGTGTAAAAATAATATGAACATGATTTTTCAAATAAAATTATCGGAGGTTATACTATTTCAAAAACTAACAAATCAAGAAAAAATAATTTTAAAGGCAATGAAGTATTTGGAATAATGATGAGTTAAAATAATTAATTAAGTATTAACGTCATTTGCCACTATTTCATTTGCCACTATTTCATTTGCCACTATTTCATTTGCCACTATTTCATTTGCCACTATTTCATTTGCCACTATCTTATCCTTTTTCTTTCTCTTTTTTGTTCCATCCGCCTTAGAAACACGCTCCATTTGAGGTTCAGTTTTATCTTCGTCTATAATGATATACGATTTATTATCAGGAAACGTTTTTTTATTCATAAAATCTCTCGCGATTGTTTCACCTACCTTTTTCAACATACTACCCTTAATACTTGGTAAAAAATTAATAAGATAGTTTGATAAAGCATGACCCCAATAAGCACACGTTGGTCCTTCCACGTTTCCAATCATTTTCATAATTTGTTTTACAAAATCACGACTAGAAACATTAAACATTGTATTAGTTAAACACTTAGTATTGCTTGTTACAACAGCACCCGGCGTTATATTCAATATATCAAACATGGACTGATATTCTTTATAGATTGAATTTCCTTGATAAAATCCGAAAGCATTTGCTGCTTCATAAACACTTAAATATGGAACACTAATTTCATTTGACATTGTTAGACCGAATAAAAAATTAGGATGCATACATTGTGCGGTAATATTGATTAATCCGCTATGTTTTTTCTCTTCCTTACGACGTTTTATAAAAATAGGTATTACCATATGTGTTAAACGACTTTGAACAATAGTGCCGGTGGCAATAACATCTCTAATGTATGCAGAATCCATTTCATGATAAGGATTCCAACCAACCCTATGACCAACATTATTTACTAGAACTGCTAAATTATCACCAATGACATCAAATTCTTTTTGTATTTCTTGGAAAAAATTATCATTAAATGCATCTCTAAAATCTTTGTAAATGACATTTATTTTGATAGACGGATATTTTTGATTAATAAATGCAACAGTATCGTCTGTTCGTTTAGACCCTATCAATAGTAAATTAAATCCCCTTTCAGCAAAAGAAACCGCAATATCATATCCTTGACCGCTAGAAGCACCAGTAATAACAACCCAACTTCCAGAACCATATCTCTCTATTAGGTTCTTTTCCTTTAATACAAAATATTTATGAAATCCCTTTATACCCTGAACAATAAGTAATAAGAGTTGAAAAATAATAAGTGTTAATAATACCGAAAACACAATTGCAATCTTCTTATTATACATTTTCATAATACCACGATATTATATTATATATCAAGAATACGTTATAAATGCTATTATAACGTATTATGTAAAAAAAAATAAATTATTACTTTATTTTCTCAATCTTCAATTTCCTAGTGCCTTTTTTTGGATTTAATTTTGCTCTCTTTTTACAGTTAAATGTAAATATTTTTATATTTTTTTTAGTAATCACACTATTCTTACAAATACCAATTGCTCTACCTTCGCCTTCGCCTTCGCCTTCGCCTTCACTTTTGCTTTTTTTGCTTTTTTTGCCCTTTTTGCTTTTTTTGCTTTTACTGTTACCGTTACCTTGAACTTTTTTAATACATCTACATAATTTTTCAGCAAGTATATTATGAACCTTATTTTTTATAGTATCAGTTGACAGTGCTGAATAGTCAATATCATAATAGTTTAAAATCTTTTTATAATCTTTAATTGTCATTTTATGAAAATTGCTCATTTTATTTTGTTTATTATTACGTAAATGCATTTTGGTGATTGTATACTATAATAATTATATATATAATATTATATGTTTAAAAATATCATTAATCGCGCAATGAGTATAAATAAAATAATAGGTATAAACCGATATTTGTTTTTTTCAATTATAGCATTGATATTAATCTTAATTTACACGCGTAATAATATATCACTCTATATTAACAGAATACTAACGACTATGAAGGTTATAAAAAGTAACAAACCATATAAAGTGGTTGTATTTGATTTAGATGAGACACTTGGTTATTTCACCGAAGTATCTATTTTTTGGGATGCATTAGAAGATTTTTATGGGAAGAAATTATCCAATGATTCTTTTTTTGAAGTATTAGACGTGTTCCCTGAGTTTTTTCGCCCAGAAATATTCAGGACATTAAATATGATTAATAATAAAAAGAAACGAAAAATATGTGATGAAAGTTATATATACACTAATAATCAAGGTCCGAAAAGTTGGACGAAAATGATAAACGATTATTTTAATTATAAACTGGGGTATAAAGCGTTTAATGGTATTATTGGTGCCTATAAAGTTCAAGGCAAAATCGTAGAACCAAAGCGCACGAGTCATGAAAAATCCGTTAAAGATTTAATTAGTTGTACGAATATTCCTGAAACATCTGAAATATGCTTTATAGATGATTTATATCATCCCTTGATGGATAAAGAAAATGTCAAATATATCCACATTAAACCATACAAGTATAATTTAAGCTTTAATGATATGGCAAACAGATATTATGATAGAGTAATATTGAAAAATAAACGCACTACGTTAAATAACAAACGGATTATCCGAGATGACTTTGTAACACAAATAATATCATTTATGAGGCGATATAATTACAATGTAATAAAAAAAACAGAGGAAAAACAAAGACTTGACATTGTTGAAAGTAAAGGGTTGTATACAAATTTAGAGAGTTTTTTAAAATTAAACAAACCGATTAATACGCGAAGAAAAAATATGAGAAAAAATAAAACATTAAAACATTAATTACCGATATAATGATATATAAATGATATATAAATGATATATAAATGATATATAAATGATATAATAATGTTAATCATTTATATACATAAATGGAACGTATAAAACCTGGAAATCAAAGAACGGAAGAATTAAATTCGCGAATCAATCAACGTAATATTCCCAGTCAACAATTACAATCTAGTTTTGGTATTCGGCCTGTTTCAACAAAATATGCATCGATGCCGCTTATTGACCGACGTGAAATACCAACAGTTCCCATAGTAAAACGCCCTTCTTACAGCGTGGACCAAATGTTTAATCCCGGAAATGCACAAGGTCCGTGGAGCGGTTTTGCAAATAATGTGAATAAAGAATCGCAATTACGTAACCAATTTTTTGCTCTTCAACGTGGTGCAGGACAAGGTGTTTATATTCCGTCAAAAGATAGTGATATGTATGAACCTAAAATTAAACCAACAAATGATACAAGTGTTCAACAACAGTTCCCTTATCTCTTTGAAAAACAGTCATTTGAACCGTTTCATCCCTGTCCTGAAAATATGGGAATAAATATGTTTGATAATTGCACACGTCAACAAGTAAAGGAACTATAGTATATTAAATATGTAAAATATGTAAATTTTATAGCATTAAGAATTATAATAACGATACATTATGTAATTTATTTATTATATAATGTAAAATGGAGAACATTAATAATGAAAATGTAAAGGATGTCTCTGAAAATGACGCGACTGAAAATGTAAATAATGAAAAAGTAACATTACTTCATATACATTCTGATGTAGGAACAAATGCAACCTTAAATTTTTTCACCAAACCATCTTATTTAAGTAAATTAAAAAAAAAATACACAAATAGTAAAGATGAAAATACTGGTTTGAAAGATAACGAAAGCATTAAATTTTATAAAAAACGGATTGTATCTCTCTTTAAGGATTTATTAAAGGGTGATGAACCAGAACACTGTAATGATGAATTAAAATATATATGTCATTTATTCGCAACCCATTCAATCAAGTATTTTGAATCGATTGATAAACAGGACATTATTCAGCAGGAACATACAATAATAAATGGCGAAGAAATGACAAATGATATACAGAATGATAATTTAGATATAATAGAAACTCATAATGTAGATACCATAGAAGATGCAAATTCTATTATGATGCGTAAAACTATTGAAATACCAAGTTTAGATAATTATGTTCAAAAGATACAACAAGATAGTACGAATAGTGTAAAAAAAATAATACCACTTAAATTGGAAATAGATTTAAAAAACCCTACATTGAAAACAAAGGGTGTTAAACCAAAAGGATTGAAAAAAAATATTAAGAAAAATGACAGTATAAGTGAAACAAGTATAAGTGAAACAAGTATAAGTGAAACAAGTATAAGTGAAACAAGTATAAGTGAAACAAGTATAAGTGAAACAAGTATAAGTGAAACAAGTATAAGTGAAACAAGTA
>Ga0129324_10001182_pt1 | contig 17213 bp, 20 predicted proteins | sample CPBDNA_7_FD_96879 | JGI IMG/M metagenome (GOLD analysis project Ga0129324, IMG submission 96879) | Freshwater to marine salinity gradient microbial communities from Chesapeake Bay, USA - CPBay_Spr_15_0.2_DNA | ecosystem: Environmental > Aquatic > Marine > Coastal | place: USA: Chesapeake Bay... | reverse complement strand
ATCTTTTTTTCTAATTTTTTCTTTTCATTTAATAATCTTTTTAATTCTTGAATCCCTATTTCGTGTATTTTTTTGGGTGTAGCGGTCCTCAATGTATTCATTTTAACTGTATAACGATAAGCATCTTTACCCCCTTTATAGCTTTGTAATCCAAAACTATTTGAACTATGAGAATGATATTCTTTTATTAAAAAATTATTTAATTTTTCTATATTCTTAACAAGATGTTTTTGTACAGCTTCATTCCATTTTTTCTTAGATATAGTAACTTTATTATTTTCATATGGTTTCTTTTTAAGGATCTCATTATTCTGGTATATCATATAATCAACCGTTTTTTCATAAAGTGTAATACCATCTTTTATCCCTTGTTTCATTTTATAAATTACTTCATCGATGATATCATCCAATGATTTTAATCTAGATATGAAATCATGATAATCTTTTTCCTTTTTAAATTTAAAAAAACCATTTCCAGAACATTCTGTAACATATTCTATAATAATGTTACCTCTTATATCAATCGGCATATAATAATATATTTTATAACCTTCTTCTAGGTGGATTGAATCTTTTAAATCCTGTTTAAATATCTTTTCATGAAATGATAATTTACTCTTCTTATTTACCCTTTTAAGATATAGTTTATTTAGATCATTCATTTGTTTATAATATTTTTCTGAATATACATTTGGCTGTATATGTTTTTTGTCTTCATATCCATCTTTTAAAAAAAAATCATTTATCGTTGGATTTATTTTTAATAAATCATTAATATATCTATCAAATATATTACTCATTAATTATATACAATATATTTATATATCATCTAGGTCTACCTCACTATCAGATGAATCTGAAGATGATGGAGGCATTTCAGATTCAAAATCAATATCATCATTTAAATCCCCATATGGATTATCCTCTTCAAGCTTAAATGATTCTGGGATATGTTTTTCTTGCTTTAGCTTTTTAGCCTGACTTTCGTCATATGTGTCAATAATATCACAGACACTATCCTGCCATTCACGGATAGAAACAAGGACTACATCTCCCTGGTTTATAAACTTGCGCTTTCTCATACCACCACATAGGATAGCCGCTCTACTTTTTCCATCACAACATTCTACATCAAAACGACAATTACCCTTACATTTTGAAACCTTTGCATATTCCTGACCTTCTTCTTTAATACGGACAGATTTATTTTCATTTGTAAAATTTTTATTCCGTTTATGCTTTTTACCACCCTTTTGATTTCCCTTTGGCATCTTTTTATCTTATTTTATAAAATATATTTAAGTAAAATCAAATTTAATATTTATAATTCTTCATATACATTACAAGGTACATGTGTATGTCCATTGTGATGACTAACCATACATCTATGCCTACCATCAATAACTTCATAATAATCTGATTGTTTAAAAGGTTTAACTTTAATGGGGTCAAGTGGCTTATTCGAATCAAAATCATTACTTACTTTATCCCATTTACTCAATGGGATAATATTTCCATTTTTAAACTTTTTAATATTAGAACCCTTACATGTATCATCACATACTTCTTTTGCTTTTTCTTCCATACCCTTATCGAGTATAATTTTCCAAATTGGAATGATTACCCAATCTTCATTTTTTACACCATTCTCTTTTGTATCAGAAACAATGTAATGTTTAGAGATATCCATATTAAATTTGATATTATTATATACATTATATCAAATTTAATTTAACTAATGTATTTGTTAATTACAGAATCACCCGCGAAAGCAAAGAAAATCGAAGGATTTTTGAATGAAAATTATAAAGTCCGTTCTTCATGTGGACACATACGTGATTTAGAAAAAAAGAAAACAAAACAATATGGAGATCCAAAAGGTTTTGGAATTGATGTTGAAAATGATTTTAAACCGAAATATGTAAATCTATCTGATAAACGCGATGTTATTAAAAATTTAAAGGACGCATCTGTTGATAGGGAAATTATTTTCGCAGCAGATGATGATAGAGAAGGAGAAGCGATTGCTTGGCATACCGCAATTGTCCTCAAAGCCGATATTAAAAAGCAAAACCGTATTGTTTTCAGAGAAATATCTCAAAAAGCAATATTAGAGTCCCTTAAGAAACCACGTGAAATAGATATGAATGAAGTTAATTCTCAACAAGCACGAAGGATAATTGATAGATTAATTGGATTTAAATTGTCCCCTTGTTTATGGAAAAATATCCAAACAACTGTAAAAGGTTTATCTGCTGGACGAGTTCAAAGTGCCCTTTTAAATCTAGTTGAAGAAAGAGATCAATATATCAAAAATTATAAACCAGAAATTATTTCATCTATCTCAGGAGATTTCAGAGGATTTGATGGAAATGGACTATTTACGAAAAAAGATGATATTGAAACCGATGATTTATTTGAAATATTTGCGAATGATAGAACATTTATCGTTTCTAATATCGAAGAAGAATCTCTTAAAAATTATCCAGATAAACCATTTATTACATCGTCTCTTCAACAAACGGCTCAAAGGAACTTTGGATTTCCTATAAAGCATACTATGAATATTGCACAAAAATTATATGATTCAGGGCATATCACATATATGAGAACAGATTCAACATTTATTTCAAATGAGTTCCAAGATAAAGTTAAAAATATGATTAATGTTAATTTCAAAGGAGGATACTATAATAAACCAAATACGAAGAAAGTAAAGGGTGCTCAAGAAGCACACGAAGCTATTCGAATGACTAGTCTTAAAAAACCAGATATTAATGGAGATGAACTTAAACTCTACAATATGATTTATGATAGAACGATTACTTCACATATGAAACCAACCGAATATATTAATCATAAAGCTACATTAAATACAGGATCAAGTGATAAATATGGTTATTTCACGATTACTCATAAACAATTAATTTTCCCAGGATATAAAATATATTCCGATAAAACTCTTAAAAAGGAAGATAAACCTCAATTTCAAAAACAATATCATTTACAAGAATCAATTTCATCCGAAAAAGAAGGTAATACACCACAGTATTATGATGAAAGTGCTGTTGTTAATCTTTTAGAAAAAACAGGTATCGGTCGACCATCCACATATTCAACTATTGTGGGAACATTAGATAATAGGAACTATACTGTAAAACAAGATATCATTGAAGAAGATAAAATGGCAAAAATGATAACATTAACTCAAGATGATGAAATTATTGAGGAAGAAAAGAAAATAAAAGGAAGAGTTCAAAAGAAACGCATTGTTATAACGCCATTGGGTGTGAAAGTCCTTGAATATTTAAGAGAAAACTTTATGAATATCATTCAAAAGGATTTTACATGTCAAGTAGAAAAGGATCTTGATTTAATAGCTCTTGGAGAAAGAGATCATATAGATATTATAAGGAAAGTATATGATTCATTCATAGATATTGTTGAAAGACAATTATCATCGATAAATAAAGCACGCTTTGATCTTAAATTCTTGGGTAATAAAGATAAGAAAGAAATATTTATTGGCGATGGAAAGTATGGTCCTTATCTTCAGATAAAAGATAAAAAGGTAAAGAATATGAATATAACAAAATACTTAGAATTGATTCAAAAATCAATACAAGAAATTACAATTAAAGATGCTCTTAAATATCTAGAATACCCTAAAAAAATTAATGATAATATCCATATTCATATTGGACCCTATGGATATTATATGAAATATAATGGTGTTATTTATAACATTCAGCAAAGAAAAGACGGAGAATATTCTGAAGATTATTGTTTAAGTTTAATTTAATTAGGCGATTGCTTATTTTAATCTCGGCGAACATTCGTAAATTTTCCCAGCATCTCCTGAGCCAGCTCGGGGTTTGCCACAGCCATTCGGCCGGCGGCGAACATTGGTGCCAAACCACCCTCTTGAGCTGTTCTACTCTTTCTTCTTCTAAGTATTTCTTCTTCTGGTATTTCTTCTTCTGGTATTTCTTCTTTCTTTCATAGTCCTTTTCACACTTCTTCTTTTAGAAGATCTTCTCATACTTCTAGTAGATCTATTTCTTCTTTTCGATTTTCTTCTTACACTTCTTCTTCTATTAGCTTCTCTGTATACAGCACGTCTACCAGTTAATTTTCTTGAACCCTTTCTTCTAGAAGTTCTTCTTTTAGTTCTTCTAGCCTTTCTTCTTCCTCCACCAGATAAAGAAGAATATATAGCCGCACCAGGAGCATTGACTGGATCAACCGAACCACCCGAAAATTCATACGCAGCAGTATTATATTCACAACCGTCTACCATTTATACATTAAAACAACATTTTATTTAAAGAGAGATTATTAAAAATAATAATGAAAAAAATATTAAACTCTTTGGGATTAGTTTTTTTCTTCCCTATGATGAATATAAAAAATGATAAAGGAATAATGGCTTCATTAGTTGTATTTAATGGATTATTGTGCCATATTTCAAGGACATTTACTATGAAAAATTGGGAACTAATACGTAATTATGATATTTTATGTAATTTAATTATGGGTATATATATAATTCATTATTCTAATTATAATTCTATGATAATCTTTTTAGATTTTTTAGGTGTTTATATATTTCTAATGAACTACTTTTATTATGGAAATAATTTTTTGTTTCATGTTTTTGGTGTTCAATTACCTTTGGCAATTACGGCTTCTCTATATAGAAATACTGAATTGATTGAAATAAATACAAATAATGTATCCAATGATAAAGTTTTGATCTAACAATTCAATATTTGTTTCTCTGGGGAAGGTGTTCCAATAGACTCATCATCAGAATCCGATGAATATGGAATAGAATCAAGAGTTAATTCCATCTTATTTTTTTACTATATATTGTTAACAATTATATCAATTTTATTTATCTGTTATGAAACGAGGTGCTATATTCATACATTGTAGCTCTTGCATTAGAAGCTTACACGAATAAGGTATGTAAATCTTCTTGAAATCTCTATAATTATTACACATCTTACATTCATACATATTATTCCCTGTATCTGATATAGCACACATATTACATTTCCCACAGATAAAGATACTATATTTATCAGAAACATCCATCATCCTTTCTTTTAGGAAACTAGATGTACCATGCGCTATCATACAATCCCTCTCCATTTCTCCAAAACGAAGACCACCATGTGAAGAACGCCCTTCGGCTGGTTGACGTGTCATAGTGACAATTGGTCCTGAAGAACGGCTATGGATCTTATCTCCTGACATGTGCTTCAATCGCTGATAGTATGTTGGACCAATAAATATGTCTGTTTTTAGTTGTTCACCTGTAAAACCATTATATAGGATTTCATTTCCATTTTTTTCATGGCCCGCTGCTTCAAGCATTTTTGTGACAGTATTAACGCTAATTTTATCAAATGCTGTCCCACTTCCAATATTACCTGTTTCGCAACAGGTCTTTCCAAGAATACATTCAATTAGTTGAGCAATTGTCATTCTACTTGGTATTGCATGGGGATTAATAATGATATCAGGTGTAATACCATTCGATGAAAATGGCATATCTTCTGGATTATATACCATTCCAATGGTTCCTTTTTGTCCGTGCCTTGACGAGAACTTATCACCTATTTCTGGCATACGAAAACTTCTCAACCGCGACTTACAAATATTATATCCATCTCCGTTAGTAGTTACATAGTTATTATCGATATAACCTGTTTCATTTCTTTTTAAACACATGCTACTATCTTTGTAATCATATTTAGGATTTTCTTTGATAGGAATAGTTTTTCCAATTAGAATATCATTTCCATCTACATATTTATCTTTATCGATAAACCCACTTGCATTTAACTTGGAATAATTACATGGTTTTGGAAACATTAGTCGTGATTTATCTGGTCTACAGAACTTTTCTTCTTCACCCGAAAGTTGGTTTTTCTTTTCTTCGTCTTTATAAGTTCTATAGAATGTTGATGAGAATAATCCCCTATCAATTGAAGCCTTATTAAATATAATCGAGTCTTCCTGATTATAACCTCCATATGTGGCTATGGCTACTATCACATTGATACCATTGGGTAATTTATCAGCGTTAAGGAACTTCATCATTTTAGTGTCAATTAGAGGTTTTTGAGGATAAGATAATACATGGCTAAATGTGTCATATCTTTTATTAAAACTCGTACAGTGTATACCAACAGCCTGCTTACCCATCGCGGATTGATATGTATTTCTAGGAGACTGATTATGGTGTGGAAAGGGAATACAAGAAGCGAGTGCTCCGAGTATTAGTGATGGATGTATTTCACAATGAGTTGACTTGCGTTCATTATGGTTATCATCGATATTCATTGATATGATACAATTATTTGTTTCATATGGGTCAATATACTCTATACAATATGATTCGGGATTTACTATTTTTGAAATGAGATCCCCCCATCCAATATTACCTTTTATGAGATTTTCTTTTATCTTTGAATTAAATAGAAGTTTTCCATCCTCTACAATTAAAAGTGGTCTTATAGCACGACCGCTATCTGAGAATATATTGATAGATGATTCAGGAATATTCCAGTTGATTGATGTATGGATATTTATCATTCCCTGATTACGATAGCCTTTCATTTTAGAAATTAAAAGCTTTGGTTCATCTGTGTAACCAATCCAATCTCCATTAATGAATACCTTTACATAAATTGATTTATTGAAAGTGTAAATATCAATCTCTTTAAAATTCTTTATAAAATCAGCAATGTAATACCTGATTGGTTCGGATGTTTCTGTAATAGTAACTTCACACTCCATACTTAAATTCTTGACTATACCAACTGCCTGACCTTCTGGTGTTTCAGTTGGACATATATATCCCCATGAAGTTCCATGAAGCTTCCTAGGAGGGATAAGCTTTCCAGTATTATCTGATGGTGTTTGAACCCTTCTAAGGTGAGATATGGAACTAATATATGTTAGGCGATTAAGAACCTGTGAAACACCTTGCTTGCTAGCGTTTACTTTCATACCCCAATTACCTGTCGCTAAAGCCCCCTTAAGAATGTTCTCTAGATATGAAGACTTAATTATCTTATGAATATTAATTTCATTAATAATATCGGAATATTTTTTATTAAGATTCCATAACCCACCATTAATTTCCTTCGTAATGAAGTTACGAATATCTTTGGTTATCTTATGGATACATTGATATGTTAGATTCCCCAGGAGGTATCCGGGTGTATCAAATCTTTTATTAATGTAACTATCCCTGTCATCAAATGGGATCAATCCAAGATAAGCTTTGATAAGCTTATTTATCATTAATCCCGTATAGTATATTTTCTTTTGACTATCATCACCCAAGTGGTTTAGATACTCTTTTAATATACACTCCCTGACATATTTTATCTTCTTTTCTTCATTTTGAATATAGTGATTATTATTGTTAATGTTCTTACTGAGATAAATAATAGCTTCTTCTTCTGTTTTAACAGAAGAAGCTTCCTCAATTGATGATTTCAGAATTTTAAGTATATTAGAATCGATTGTTGAAGAATCATTATCAATGATATGAAATACAATTTCTTTATCGGTGATACAGCCTAGCGCTTTGAATACTATGAAAATCGGTATCTCTGTTTTCATATGTGGAAGCATAATACGCATAGTATTGCTATATATGTCTGATTTGTTTGTTATCTTTATGGAGAATACCTTTGGAATACCAAATACTTTTTCGTCTAGTGAACGAGTTTCACATATATATGAATATTTTGAATAATTCTTAGGGTTCTTAAAAACTTGTATTAGATTATTGGCAATCTTTTCTTGAGAAATAATCACTTTTTCATTTCCGTTAATTACGAAGTATCCTCCGGGATCATAGCGACATTCATCTTCATTTCCTTTTTGGTCTAGGATACAATATTTAGATTTTACCATTATTGGTATCTTACCAAGAACAATATTCTCTATTTTATTTTTCTCAAGTTTGATAGATAAACCATCTTCTTCTATCTTTATTTCAGATTCAAAATCAACAATAATTGGTGCGATATATGTACTATTTCTCATGCGTGCCATATTTGGTGTCATAAGTTTAGAACAACCATTATTTTCAATCATATGGGGCTTACCCACACGAATATTCTTAATATCGAGTGAAACTTCTTTTATAACACATTCTTTATCATTAAAACGAGCTACAATTGGGAAATTTTGATAAAGGATTTGAGGAATAATTTCATCAACATAGTAATTGTAGGAATTTATTTGATGATCGACAATTATATTTTTTCTATTAAAATATGATTGAATGATACAATCAGTATTAAATTTATCCATGTCTGGGTATTTTATATTTTATTATTAATCTTAAATAATTTCAAATTTAAATTATTTAAGCTTTATTTTCAAATACGTATAAAAGATGGTTGATTTATACGATATATTTATTAAAAGCATTATATTATTACCATTTGCAAGTATAACATATATTGGATTTGGTATGGCTAGAGATTACCTCCAAGTAAGTTATTCAGAGTCAGAAAAAAATAAAAAAGAAAATTAACATTCAATTAATGTAGAACTTTTTACAGTCACATATTTATAGAATATTATAAAACATATAATTACAAATAATATTTTTTCATCTAATAACATTTATATATATTATACTTTATTTTTTATGATATGATGTTGGTATATCTAATGGATGGCAAGCCCCTTCTTCATAATTTAAAGAATACATATCATTATTTTTTTGATAACTATTTGGAGAATATAATTTATTTTGTTGTTTTAATTTTTTATTTATATTTACATATTTCATCGTATCAATTTCTTCATTTATATTTTCGGGATAATTTACAAATGTTTCTTTATCTTTTAAAAAGAGATAAAGAAAAATACCGGATATAATCCAGATAAATGTATTTTCAGTTTTATCATATTTAAGAGTATAAATCAATAATAATAGTAGTGAAAAAAGAACTACATTTTTATTTATCATATATATATAAATTATAATTTAATATGGAGAAAGTTGAAACAGGATGTTCTGATATGGAAATAATCATAGATATGTTGTGCGATGGAACAAATAATGTCCACGAAGATCTTCTTGAAGAAAATCAACCACCCGCTTACTATGAAGGGAAAGCATTAAATATACTACAACAATTGAAGACTAATGATGATTATTTTTATTTTTTAAAAACTATCTTAAAAAATTATCCATCATTGGAAGAATCACAAAAAAAAGAAATTATTAAGGGACTAGACATTAAACCAGAAGTAATTGTGAAAGAAAAACTAGTTAGTGGGAAGAAAAAATCAAAAAACAATAAACCTAAATTGAATAATTATGATGATTATTAAGAAAAATTATTAATTTTATATTTTTTAAAAGTTATATAGAACTTTTACGGGAAGCTATAACCCTTAATTTACGTCGATGTGTTTGAACTTTATTCCAACTTTTTTCTAAATTATTTCTATGAATTAAATAAACCTTATTTGAAAGATAGAATCTTCCTAGTGTGTAATAATATTATTATTATAAAATATTTAAGTTTATTAATTATCTTCATCATCAGATACAAGTAACATATCTTTTAGAGGAATAATTGGTGTTCTCACTGTTTTCTTTTTTTCCTTGGTTACCTTTTCTTTTAATTCATCTACATTATTCCTATAATACAGAAGATCATTGTAAAATTTAAGTATATCCCCTATATTATCTATCCACCAATCATTATCTCTTTTAACCAATGTACATTCATATCTTGTAATCTTCCACCATTTATTTTCTACAAATTCATCTCCGTTATTTTTTATTTCAAGCTTCTTTTCTTCTACCCATTTTAGATAACCTTCATTACTCATATTTAGTTTTGGATAAATGTATGTGAGTTTAATTTCCCCTTTCTTACGGTAACTCACAGTAACTCCTTTTGGAAAGTTAAGGTGTGTTCTACCATTTATCACTTCTTCATCTACTATAAATATATCTTCTTTATATTCATTAAAATCGGTATAATCTTCAATTTTAACTTGAAAGAAATCACATTCATCTAAATTACATACTTCAAGTTGACCCTGAACTTGCATTAGATAATGAGGTGGGACTGTTTTAGTGAATTTCCTTTTTGGAGGACACTTTATTTCAACCATTCTAGAAACATATTCATCATTACCAGTATCTTCGCATATTCCATCTGGAGAAGCACCGAAAGCATCAAACTCAGGATGAGGTATTAAGCCAAAATCTAGAACTTTAACATTATACATTTCTTCATAAAATGCAATTGCTATATCTTCATATTTAACACCCCATTCTGTAATCTCATTTGATTCATATGGTTTTTCTTCGATTTTTGAAAGAATCAATTCATTTCTACTTGTAAAATGACATTTATCTAGAGCTGCTGCGAGTGAACTAGCTGTTAATTTTTCTTTTCTCATCTCATACCATTCCTTACTCCGTTGTTCTGGAAGTTCTAACTTTTTCAGAACCGCCAATTGCTGTTTTCTCCTATTATATTTTTCATGTTTTATAATATTTTCTTGATAGATGTGTTCTATTAACTTATTAATCACATATTTTTCACACGGATTATGTATTTCATAGATACCATATAAGCTTTCCGTTATTTCTTCTTTTGAATAATCTTCATTATTTTGAATAAACTCCTCAATATCTTCTCTTTTGATGTTCATTTTTGGTTTATATCTACTTTTATATAATAATCAATTTTAAAATATCTACCCTAGAATAAATTTGATTTTTAATAGATTGTATAATAAAAAAAGAAAGACACAAAAATAAAATGAACTCTGTTAAAATGAACTCTGTTAAAATTAATGTTATCAATGAAGAAGTAACTGATGAAGAAGATACTCGAAAGATTGTATGTCTTCATTGTAAAAAGGAAATATTTGGCAAACCATGGATTATTGTATCATATCCAGAAGATGATTATACAGTTTATGCTTGTAATTATATATGTTCCAACCGTCTGAGTGATTATATTGGTCATGGTTATTGGAATAATGTTGTGAATAAAGAAGATTTTCCTGGACCACGACCAGTATTTCATCATTCTATTAAGAAAGATATTACCGTTAATTTTGGAATTGAAGATATCCGTCGAGAAATTGATTTTGAAGAAAAACGTATTAATCAAATTGAAGCCGAATATAATAATTTTAGTGATTCAAGTGATAGTGAGTTGTAAGTAGGTAATAAATATATGATTAATAATAAATGACAAATAATGTATATTATTTTACAGCTTCTTGGTGTGGTCCATGTAAATCTATCTACCCCGAAATAGAATCACTTAATAATAAATATGAAAATGTTAATTTTTATAAGATAGATGTAGATGATGAAGAAAATGAAGATCTATGTTCTAATTATAATGTAACATCAATCCCTAATTTTTTATTTTTTAAGGAAGGTCGTGAAGTAGGTCGGGTCAAGGGGGCAGATATAAAGGCAGTTGAGAAAATAATTAATGAATCATTTTTATAAAGTAATTAAAGATATATTCGTAAGTATATTTAAAAATGGCAGAAGAAAATAAATTATCATTTGATGAACTTTCTTTAAAGGATAACCTTTTGAGAGGTATTTATTCGTATGGATTTGAGAATCCATCTATTATTCAGCATAAGGCTATTCCAATTTTCACGGAGGGAAGAGATCTTATAGCTCAAGCACAATCTGGGACTGGAAAAACGGGGGCCTTTGTAATTGGTTCTCTTCATAAAGTGAATACGGAAGAAAAAAGTACTCAAATTATAATTATAAGTCCAACGCGAGAATTATCGCGACAGACTATGAGTGTTTTGGAAGAATTAAGCAAATATATGAATGTTACTTATCAAGAAGTGATAGGTGGGACAGATGTATTTGCATGTAGGACTGGTCTAGATAAATCACCACATATTGTTATTGGAACACCTGGGCGTATTTTAGATATGATTAATAAGAAATCTTTATTTACAGATAAGATTGCAACGGTTGTTTTCGATGAAGCAGATGAGATTTTATCATATGGTTTTAAGGAAACCATTTATGAAATAGTTCAGCGCATACCTGAAGAAACACAGATATGTTTATTTAGTGCAACAATGCCGGATGAAGTATTGGAATTAACTGAAAAGTTCATGAATAATCCCGAGAGTATTTTGGTTAAAAAAGAAGCATTGACATTAGAAGGTATTAAGCAATTTTACATTAATATGAAAGTGAGTGATTGGAAATATGATATCCTTAAGGATTTATATGATACAATTAGTATTTCCCAATGTATAATTTACTTTAATTCTAAGAATAAACTTATGGAAATAAATGACCGTCTCATTGAAGAAAACTTTCCCGTTTCATTTATTCATGGGGATTTAAGTTCCGAAGAGAGAAAGCAAACAATGGATCTTTTTAAGGGTGGTCAGAGCCGCATCCTTTTGTCAACGGACCTTTTATCTCGTGGGATAGACATACAGCAATTATCATTGGTAATTAATTTTGATTTACCCAGATCAAAAGAAACGTATATTCATCGTATAGGTAGAAGTGGGAGATATGGGAGGAAGGGTGTTGCAATTAATTTTATAACAGATAGAGATTCAACACAAATGGCTGAATTAGAAGAATACTATAATACAAAAGTCGAAGAAATGCCCGCAGATATTTCAGAATATTTGGGTGTTTAATTATTTAAAAAAGAACAGTGCGTATATATGATAATAAAAATATTTTACATTTATTTAAATGGGGGATTTAAGTTTAAATTTTGATGACGATGATACAAAAATAAATGTAGGGAATATACTTGACTATAATACGGATAATATAGAATTAAAGAATCCTGGAATAGATGATTTAGAGTTATTAGCAAATACAAAAAATAAATCGGATGCTACAAGTGATAATGGCTATTCAACTGGGGGTGAAGAAGATAAAAGCGATGATTATAATTTCTTTAAGGAAAAAAATGAGAAATCAGAAAGTAAAAATATTGAAGTAGATGTTCATGAAGCGCCTAAAAGGGTACCAATCGATGATCCAATGATAAATGAAAGCCGTGCTTCAGAAGATAATGAGTTTAAACCAATCCACGCTATGAATAGTCAGGAAATTAAGAATGAAAAAATAGATTTAATTTATAAATTTAAGAAACTCGAAAACCAGGGTATCCGCACTACAATGAATTATAATATGTCTTCTCATCTCGAAGATATGAGAAATGAATTTTTAAAACTTAAGAAACAAAGGGAAGTTGATAATTCTATCAAATTCCAAAGAAAAGTAATGATGGCTGCAATTACGGGTGTTGAGTTTTTGAATAACAAGTTTGATCCATTTGATGTTAAATTAGATGGGTGGTCTGAATCTATCAATGAAAACATAACAGATTATGATGAAATTTTCGAACAATTATCCGAAAAATATGGCGGAAAGGGTGAAATGGCTCCGGAACTTAAACTTCTTCTTATGTTAGGGGGGAGTGCTTTTATGTTCCACTTAACAAATACAATGTTTAAATCATCCATACCGGGTATGGATGATATCTTAAAGCAAAATCCAGATTTGATGAGTCAATTTGCTAAAGCGGCCGTTGGTAGTATAGGGAAAACTAATAATAATAACTTCTCCCCCCCACCCATGAGAAATACAAATGTAAACGAACAACCACAACAATCTCAAGATTTTAGACAAGAAATGGATGGTCCTCAATCTGGATTAGATGATATCATTAATCAGATGAATCTTAACCCAGATGACATTCCAGATCTAGATAATATATCTTTAATGAGTGGTGATTCTGGAAGGAGAAGTAATAATTCGGGTATAACTCTTAACTTATAAATAAATAAAGCTATTTTCTGATATAAAATCTTTTTCATCGTCACTTTCATTTTCTAAATGATTTTCTTTTATGATATAAAACATTATTATACAAAATATAATTGTTAAAAATAATGCTTTTAAGATATCTCTTGTTGCCATAAAAAAAGCACAAAAAACGAAAACTTTTCTAAAATGAGAGTTATCTATTTGTTTTTTGTGTTTTTCACTTAATTCATCTATGATAAACCTACCACCTATTGTAAGTATTATCATAATCGCTCCCACGAAATATTTATTTGTATTTATAGATTCAAGATTAAGTTTATCCATTTAATATAATGTTATAAAAAAAATATATATTATATTAAATGGTGGTAAATGGCTGTCTTTTAGAAGAAGCATATGCTAATTATGATAAAAAAGGAAAGAAAAAGAAGAATAAAAAAGAAAATAAAGATGTTGACATCGATCTTAATTTTAAACAATCAGGAATGATAAGACCAAATGATGAGGACGATTCCCTTTTTTACCCTGTTAATAATGGTTATTATAACCAGGAGAGAAGAAATAATATTCCTGAAGAAAATAATGATATACAATCAAGAACAACTACATATGATTCCGGTGAAAATAGTGATTATAATAATATCTTAACTAGTAAAGATTATCAGGATTATTTAGAGTTCCAGAGAAACAGACATAACTATGTACATCAAAAAGATATTGTTGAAACATTCTCAACAGTAAATGATAATTTTAATGATGTATTAATTTTTGCATTGTTTGGGATGGTATTTTTAATATTTACCGATTACATTTACAAATTAGGTAAGAAATCTTATTAAAATAAATGTTTCGATTTATCTCTTATAGACATAAGATTTTCTTCATTAATAAAATTACCAGTTGGTTTATACTCATCTATTAACTTATAATCTTTTTTAGGTTGTTTTTTCTTTTCTTTTTTAGGTGATTTCATCGTTGATAAATCCCAATTAATAAACAACCAATTTGGTTCTACATATAATATAGTAAAACCATTTCTATTAAGGGAATTAATTAAATAATTTCTTAGATCAGAAACATTATATAATGGAACACCTATTATAAATTCCGGTATTTGAAAGAAACAATATGTTTTTTCTAATTTAGAATTATATTTGATTCGAGAATGTATTCTTTTTAAAATCATATCAAACTTTTCCATGCGAACTTTGTTTTTATTATTAATTGTTTCATAAAGTTCTCCAATATTTAAAGAGGTCATTGTTTAATAAAATAAAATAAAAAAAAATAGAAAATAAACAAAAATAGATGGATAAAATAGATACATTAGTATTATCGGGTGGGGGAATAAAGTGTTTAAGTATTTTAGGGGCATTATCTTACCTTATAGAAAAAAAGATTATTGAAGATGGTTTTAAAGGTATAAAAAAGATACATTATACATCGGGTTCATCAATATTTACATTTCCATTATTATTTGGTTTTAATATAAGAAGTGCTATTGAAATATTTAAAGATGTTGATTGGTCAAAAATAGATTTAACCGAAAAAATGAGTATTAATAATTTATTTACTAATTTTGGATTTACAGATACAGAAACATATAATTATATTTTAGAAGTTTTCTTAGAAAACAAGGGTTTACGAAAAGATATTACATTAAAAGAGGTTTATGAAATAAATAAAATAGAACTTAATTTTAATGTTGTGAATGTTACAAGAGATAAGTATGAGTCTTTGAATTATATAAATTCACCGGATTTACCTATCATAAAAGCTATTAGAATGACAAGTAATATTCCTATTTTGTTTAAACCTATTGAATACAATGGAGATTTATTTGTTGATGGTGGATTGATTGAAAATATAAAATATGAGGAATTATGTAAAAATAAAAAATCAATTGGAATTGATATAATCTCTTCTGATCTGTTAAATACAGATCATAAAGAAAATAAAAAAAATAATTTTAAAGATGTTAAAGAATATTTATCGTATTTATATTCGGTCTATGGTTCGAAGATATATCACGAAAATTTAAAGAATCATATTAAAGTGAAAATCCCCGGTTTTGGAGGGGATATTCAAAATTATAAAAAAGATGTAGATGTAATTATTACCAGTGGTTATGAAACTGCAGTTGAACATTTTAAAAATCAAAAACAAATTGATTCAGAGAAGAAGTCGAGTGAAGGTCAAAAAGATGGGGTGAAAAGTTAGATGATAATTTCCTGTAAATATCAATCCACCTATGATCATGACTTTCAAGGTATCTCCCTCCACTAAATAAAAAATTCTTTGTATTATTCCAATTACTTGGGTCACTTGACATATTATCAGTATTCTTCAATACACCTATTGAATTTGACATCTTCATTTCTTTTAAAAGAGAATCAATTAATTCCTTTTTTTTATCAGAAACAATACATCTTTTCTTATTTTTGAAATCAGAACGTCTCTTTCGACTAACTTCCTTATTCTTACCTATTGTTGTATAGTTATTGTTCTCTTTTTCAACCATATTACCATATCTCTTATTTAATTTTTCGATTGTTTCATCGTTCAATCCCCTGTAATAATACATCTTATTTTTAATCTTATCTAGAATATAATCATTATACTCATCGGCATCAAGACCTTCCTTAAAAAGTTCATTCTGAATTTTAAAAAGCTTATCTAAACCAGTAATATTATCTTTCTTAAATTGAACATGGGTTTTCTTTGTTTTGATAGACTCTCTAACACGATTGACACGAGTTCTACCAACCTGACTATGATTCGGATACATTTATTCTAGTATTATTAGATATCATAGCTTTATATATTTATAAAAAAAAATTTTATTTTGTTTATCATTTAAATCATAATATATTCATATGTATTAATCTTCAATCATTTTAAAATTAAACTTCGGCTTGAGTTTAGTTCCATTTGGTGCTCCTTCAGCCTTGGTTTTACCAAGGACCAAACCATATTGTGTTTTATCTTGTAGTTTCATTAGTTCTGCCTTAATTTCTTTTTTCTCAGGGCGTTGCTTAGAATGAACCCCTACTTCATCACAATAGCTTTCCCAATCATCATATAGTTCATCAAATGATGAAAATTCTTCTGTTTCAACAATACAATCATCAATCCAATTAGAGATAAGATCATTACTTGTTTTATAAAGTTTAGTTTCTTCCTTAACTTCATCAGGTGGACAAGTGCCTTCTTCATTGTAAATTAAGTATTTCTCAAGAAGCTTCACTGTAAAGATAAGTTTCCATTGTTCGAGTTTAGCAGTTAACTGATTATCTGCTAGATACTGATATCTATCGTGGTTTACTGATTTAGCATTATCAGTAAACTT
>Ga0129324_10001181_pt1 | contig 17226 bp, 13 predicted proteins | sample CPBDNA_7_FD_96879 | JGI IMG/M metagenome (GOLD analysis project Ga0129324, IMG submission 96879) | Freshwater to marine salinity gradient microbial communities from Chesapeake Bay, USA - CPBay_Spr_15_0.2_DNA | ecosystem: Environmental > Aquatic > Marine > Coastal | place: USA: Chesapeake Bay... | reverse complement strand
TTTGATTAAAGTTATTTTAGTGTTAATTGAGGAAGGAATAATGAATAAAAAAGATATCATCTGGACCTATTGCGGTTTACATCCATGTCAATATGAGCATTGGTTGATTCCACATTTCTCGAAAGAACAGCTAGACATTAAAGCATTTCTGCCGCTTTCTGAAGCCAGGGAAAGGCAATGGGAGGCAACGATAAATCTGGTACTAACCTGGAGCACCTCCGTTCAAAAAGGCATCTTAACCACCAAGCTTTTTGAATATTTAGATACAGGCAGACCTATTCTGGTTTTAACAAATGGGATATTGGAAACGGAGATGAAAAGAATTTTATCTTATTATCAAATGGAAGGCTATTTCGAAAATAGTGAAAACAAGGGATTAAAGGCCTGGATAAAAACAATGTATCAGCTTTGGAAAAATAACCAGACCTATCATTGTGATAGAAAAAAAATAGCGCAAAAATTTTCTGAAAGCGAGAGAAATGCAGTAATAAAAAAGGTCAGCGATAAAACGCCGACCCGAAAAAACACCTAAAACCCTATTAACTAACCTAAAATTTATTTTACGTCTGAAATGATATTAATACTATCATTTAACTTCTAAATGGTAGACTAAAAACATCAAATATTGATTTTTGTTTAATCTACGATACACAAAGTACGAATATTATTTAGAAAAACTCAATATTTCTTCAAAAACTGCACGATTTTCCGATAATCTGGGCACCTTGTTTTGATTTCCGAATTTCATTTTTGAACGCATCCACCGATGAAATGTCCCTTTATTTACACTGTGCAAGATAAGTTGCGTTATGGCTAAATTTAAAAATCGCTTGGCTTCATAATCAGAATTTATAGTTTGTAGGTTTTTATCTAAAGAAATAGCGAAGCGTTCTATATCAGCGGGAGGACTTTTAAATTCGATAATCCATTCATGGGCGCCCTTTTCACTGTAAGACAAAAACTTAGGAGCTACGGTGTATTCAACAGCAAAAACGCCAAACTGCTGGCAGGTCATTGAAAGTGCTTTGTCCGTATTTTCGACCATCACCTCTTCGCCAAAGGTATTAATAAACTGTTGAACTCTGCCATTCACCTTTAGTCTGTAAGGATTCAAACTGGTAAATGAAACAGTGTCCCCAATCTTATAACGCCATAAACCACTATTGGTAGTAATGACCATGGCATAATTAATGTTTAGCGCTACCTCCGACAAGGGAATGGGAGAAGTATTATACTCATTATGAGCATCTTGAGGAATAAATTCATAGAATATACCATTATTCAGCAGAAGGTGCATACCTAAATCTTCATCGGGGTGATCGCGGACTGCAAAAAAGCCTTCTGTTGCATTGTAAGTTTCAATAAATTGCACGCCGGGAAGAGGAAAAAGAGCTTTAAATTGTTCCTTATAGGGCAAAAAACTGACGCCACCATGGGAGTAAAGTTGAAAATTGGGCCAGACCTCCTGAATATGATTTTTTCCTGTGATGGCTAATATCCTGTGTAAAAGGAGTAAAGTCCAGGTTGGGACGCCCCCAACCATAACTATATCTGATTCATTAGCAGCGTATTGAGCTATTTTCTCTAACTTTTCATCCCAATCTGCAATAAGCGCGGTAGGGATATCCGGGGCAAAAAAAGGTATGGCCACCCATGGAAGGTGTTTAATCATTATGGCAGAAATATCACCTACCTGTGACTGCGGAAACTCATTAAAAGGTGAAATACTACCGCCCATCAGGAGCGTTTTAGCTTCAAATTGTCTTGCATCGGGACGTAAACGATAATAAAACATCATAGTGTCCCAGGTAGCCCGAAGATGGCATTGTTGTCTATTCTCTGTTGAAACTGGAATAAACTTACTTTTATCCTGGGAAGTACCTGCAGATTTAGCGAACCAGCGAACTTTTCCGGGCCATAATACATCTGGTTGCCCCAACATCATTTGATGTATAAAAGGTTTCAAAGGCTCATAATCGACCACGGGAATTTGCTCAGAAAATGAAGGATAATCTTTAATTTGGGCGAAGTTATACGCTTTACCGTAGCTGGTATTTTCAGCTCTACGAACTAAATACGACCGCCAATGCTCTTGTAATTTTTCAGGATGGCTGTAAATAGAATTAAAGTACAGATACCTGCGGGAATAATAAAGCTTAAAAACACTATTTATCCAATGGCGCATAAACATCGTTATTGGATAAAGATACTTAAATAACTAAATTTCCTGAGTAAATTATCAGCCCATTCTTATTAAAGGCTTTCTCCCTTTCTATCCATTTGAACAGCATTCCATTTTAATTAGCATTAAAACCAGGTAATTCTAATTTGAGAAATTGGCCGGTAAAACTTCTATCGACCGCGGCTACTTGTTCTGGTGTTCCCTCCGCTATAACTTCACCGCCCCGGTTTCCACCTTCAGGGCCCATGTCAATAACATAGTCTGCCACTTTGATAACATCCATGTTATGTTCGATAACCAACACGGTATTTCCCCTGTCGACCAATTTTTGAAGGACGACCAACAAATGTCTAATATCTTCAAAATGCAGTCCTGTGGTAGGTTCGTCCAAAATATACATGGTATTTCCTGTATCCTTTTTTGATAATTCTTCGGCGAGTTTGACTCTTTGAGCTTCGCCACCGGACAGGGTAGTTGCCTGTTGTCCCAAAGAAATATAGCCAAGACCAACTTCCTCCAGGGTTTTTACTTTACGATAAATAGCCGGTATATTTTCAAAAAAGCCAACAGCCTCAGCTACCGTCATTTCGAGCACATCATTAATAGATTTACCCTTATAAACCACCTCTAGTGTTTCTCTATTATAGCGTTTTCCTTGACATTTTTCACAATGAACGTGAACATCGGGAAGAAAATTCATTTCAATGACCCTCATTCCAGAGCCCTGGCACTCTTCGCAGCGCCCCCCTTTGACATTAAACGAAAATCGACCAGGAAGATAACCGCGTATTTTTGATTCCGGAAGATCCGAATATATCTTTCTTATTTCAGTAAAAACTCCCGTATAGGTTGCCGGATTAGAACGGGGCGTCCTGCCAATGGCAGATTGATCTATATCAATCACTTTGTCTAAATGCTCCAGTCCCAAAATAGATTGATAAGGCATGGGCGGCTTCAGGCTTTTAAAGAAATATTGCCTGAGAATGGGATACAGTGTTTCGTTAATAAGCGTCGATTTTCCACTACCTGAAACACCTGTTATACAAGCAAATATACCTAACGGAATTTTAATAGAAACGTTATGCAGATTATTACCTGATGCACCTTCTAAATGCAAATATTTCCCTGAGCCAATTCTCCTGCTTTGGGGTATTTCGATGGAGACCCTCTTACTTAAATAATCTGCAGTTAAGGTGTTTTTTTGAGCGAAAGAAGCAGGTATCCCTTCCCCTACTATTCTTCCCCCCAGCTTACCCGCCCCGGGCCCCATATCAATTAAATAATCGGAAGCCATCATGATATCTTTATCGTGTTCGACAACTAACACTGTATTACCTATATCGGTCAATTGTCTTAGCGAATCGATTAATCGTTGATTATCTCGTTGATGTAAACCGATACTTGGTTCATCGAGAATATAGGTAATACCTGTAAGTTGGGAACCAATCTGTGTAGCCAGACGAATACGCTGCGATTCTCCACCCGATAAGGTCCTCGCGGGTCTGTTTAAGGTTAAATAATCGAGTCCAACCTTCAAAAGAAAGCCAATTCTCAATTCAATTTCCTTCAAAATAGGTTCTGAAATAGTCCCCTGTCTTTCTTCTAAATTTTGTGGCAATTCCTGAATCCAATTTTTTAAGGACTGTATGTCCATAGTAGAAAGTTCACCAATGTGCTTACCGGCTAGTTTGAAATGAAGAGATTCCTTTTTCAACCGGTAGCCATTACATTCCTGACAGGTATCTATCACCATAAATTCCTCCGCCCAGAGCCGAACCTTTTCCGAAGAGGTATCAGCATACCAATGCGTCATCATTTTAATTAAACCTTCTGCCACAATATCGTAGGTAAATTCTTCTTTTTGGTTACTCATTTTACTTGTACCGTAAAGAATTATTTTCCATGCTTCGGCAGGTAATTCTGAAATAGGGAGGGAGAAACTAAATTTGAAATGCTTTGAAAGCTCTCTTAATTGTTTAAAAAGGGTGTTATCCCTTGGCTCTCCAAGAGGAATAATACCTCCCTCATTGATAGATTTTTGGGGATCAGGGACCATCTTATTTATGTCCACCCTGGATAGAACCCCCAGACCATTGCATGCCGGACAGGCCCCATAGGGAGAGTTAAACGAAAAGGAATTTGGAGAGGGTTCACTATAGGAAATCCCGCCAACCGGGTCCATCAGGAATTTACTTAAAGTGGTAGTAACCCCGGAATCTGTATCTTGAATCATTAATAAACCCTGACCGAGCTTCAGCGCCATTTGCAGCGCTTCATTTATTCTGGGTAATTTGTCCTCAGTCACTTGAATTCTATCTACCACTACCTCAATATCATGCACTTTATAACGATCGACAGAGAGACCGGGCGTTAGATCCAGCATTTCCCCATCGACCCTGATTTTAGTATATCCAGTTTTTCTAACCTGTTCAAACAACTCTCTGTAATGTCCCTTCCTACCTCTTACCAGGGAACCAAGAATCATGATTTTCTTTTGTTCAAAATCGGAAAGGATTCTTTCTTTCATTTGCTCCTCGCTATAGGCAATCATTTTTTTCCCTGTAACATAAGAAAAAGCTTCTGCTGTTCTGGCAAATAAAAGACGCATAAAATCATAGATTTCAGTCACTGTACCGACGGTAGAACGAGGATTATTACCTGTCGTTTTCTGTTCAATGGAAATGACCGGACTCAATCCGGAGATTTTTTCCACATCAGGTCGCTCCATTTCTCCTATAAACTGTCGCGCATAAGCTGAAAAAGTTTCAAGGTATCTGCGTTGCCCTTCGGCATATAACGTATCGAAAGCCAGGGAAGATTTCCCACTGCCGCTGATACCCGTAATAACGACAAGTTGATTTCTGGGAATATTTAAATCAATACCTTGAAGATTATGCTCTCTCGCACCAATAATCTCAATAAATTCCTGCTTTAAATCTTCAGGTGAGTTGGATATTTCCATTATAAAACCAGTTTATTTGCAAATTTGGGAAAAGAAACTATAGCTAAACAAATAAACTAGCTCCCATGTTTTGAAAAATATGTTTCCTGAAGAAGACCTAAGGCTTTGGCTGTAAAGTGACCTTCATAGAGCGCTTTACCAATGATGGCACCATGGCAACCGAGTTCAAATAATTTATCTAACTCATCTATCGTCGTTACTCCCCCGCTGGCTATCAGTTTTATTTCAGGTAATTCGTGTCTTATTTCCTCGTATTTAGTTAAAGAACAACCCTTTAATAGGCCATCTTTACTTATGTCTGTTGAAATGACATACCTTATTCCCACTTTAAAATAACTTTCCAGGAAGGGTAAAAGCAAGTTATCACTCGATTCCTGCCAACCGTCCGTAGCTATATAATCCGCTTTGAAATCAGCACCTAATATTATTTTTTCCGGACCGAATTGTTCCAGCCAATGCAAGAATAAAGCCTTGTTTTTGACAGCGATAGTACCGCCAGTAACTTGATTAGCACCACATTCAAAGGCTGTTTTCAAATCGTCATTTGATTTTAATCCACCTCCAAAATCAACCTTTAAATTGGTTCGATGAGTAATTTGTTCTAAGATTTGATAATTGACAATTTTACCAGCCTTAGCACCGTCAAGATCAACGACATGCAAATAATTTAATCCATTTCCTTCAAAAAGTTTTGCCACTTCCAATGGATTGGAGTTATACTCAATCTTTTGATTATAGTCACCTTGCGTTAATCTTACGCACTTTCCACCTATAATATCAATGGCAGGAATAATAATCATATATACATTTTAAGAAATGAATTAGGGAGCGATATTTAAGAAATTACTAAGAATTTTTTCACCAACCCAGCCAGATTTTTCGGGATGGAACTGCGTTGCATAAAAATTATCTTTTTGAACCGCTGCACTAAAAGGAAAAATATAATCTGTTTGTGCTATGGTTTCCGGACCCAATGTTGCGTAGTAACTATGTACAAAATAGGCAAAAGAATTTTCAGGAAGGCCGTCAAAGAGTAAGTTTTGGGTATTCAGTAGGGTATTCCAACCGACATGAGGAACATTTTCCCTCTGTTGGGGAATAAATTTTTTTACTTCAAGGGGAATAATTCCTAAACAATCTGTGTCTTTTTCCTCTGAATGTTTACAAAGAAGTTGCATTCCCAAACAAATTCCCAGGACCGGTTGGGTTAAGTTTTTAATAATCTCATCCAAACCCTTTTCCCTTAAATGATTCATGGTTGACCTGGCCTCACCCACTCCGGGAAAAATTACTTTATCGGAAGATTGAATAATCTCCGGATTATCGGTAAGAATACCTTTAAAACCGAGACGATGTAAAGCGGATAACACGGAGTGTATATTTCCTGCATTATATTGAATAACGGCAATTTTCTGGCTCATAAAATCAATTTAAAGCAAACCCTTTGTGGAAGGTAAAGCATGGTTTTCTGGGTCTTTTTTCACTGCCATTTTTATAGCTTTGGCGAAAGATTTGAAAAGCGCCTCTATTTTATGGTGTTCATTTTCCCCACCCACCGAAATATTAATATTGCAAGCTGCGGCATCAGAAAATGATTTGAAGAAATGATACACCATTTCCGTTGGAAAATCACCTACTTTTTCTCTTAAAAAAGAGGCATTCCACACCAACCAGGGTCTTCCACTAAAATCTATGGCTACCTGAGCCAAAGCATCATCCATGGGTAAAATAAAAAAACCATATCTTTCAATACCTCTTTTATCGCCCAGTGCCTTTTTAAATGCGGTGCCTAAAGCAAGGGCGGTATCTTCGATGGTATGATGTTCATCAATGTGTAAATCGCCCGAAACAGTTACAGATAAATCAATGCCACTGTGTTTAGCCAATTGATCCAACATGTGATTAAAAAAACCCAATCCGGTTTGATGTTTATAATTACCCGCACCGTCGAGATTAAGGCTTACGAAAATGTCTGTTTCCAGGGTCTTTCTTGATAAGGTGACGGGCGCTCTTTGTTGGCATAAAAAGGTAGCTATTTCATTCCAATCTCTCGTTTTCAGGGCAATCACCTTGTTAATTTCAGCTTTATCCTGACTTATTTCCTGTCCCCCCAGTTCCTCATTACTTGAGATAAAAATACCTTTTGCACCAAGATTATAGGCCAATTCCATATCGGTTAAGCGATCGCCGATGACCCAGGAATTTTTAAGATCATACTCATTGGACAAATACTTTTGCAACATCCCAAGCCTGGGTTTCCGGGTGGGAGCATTTTCGTGAGGGAAAGATTTGTCGATATAAACTTCACTGAAAACAACAGACTCCTTTCTAAAGGCATCTAAAATGAATTCATGAGCTGGCCAAAAGGTATTTTCCGGGAAGGAATCTGTACCTAATCCATCCTGATTGGTCACCATAACCAATTCAAAATCTGTTTCTTTACAAATACGTGCCAATGAAGCAAAAACGGCAGGTAAAAAAGAAACTTTCTCCTTACTATCTATCTGATAATCAGCAGGTTCAAACACTAACGTTCCGTCCCTATCTATAAATAAAACTCTTTTCATGATAAAGATTTTAAACTGGCCCATTCCCTCATGGACGCTAAAAGATTTATGTTTTCCAGCGTTGTACCTACGGTAATTCTTAATCCTCCTTTACAAAGTGGCATATTTGACCTATTTCTCACAATAATGCCTTTAGAAACAAGAAATTGGTAGAGTCCATCTGCGTCATCTACCTGAATGAGGATAAAATTGGCGTCGGAACGATTCACTTTGTTTATAAAGGTAAAGAACTTAAAATGTTCCATCACAAGTTGTCTTTCCTTTATTAAAATGTCCACTGCGTTATTTTTTTCCTTTAAAAAGTCCAGTTGACGAAGGACAAAATCTATGGTTAAAATATTCAGATTGTAGGGAGATTTAATCTTATTGAGCAAATCTATTATTTCCATGGATGCGAAGGCCATGCCCAATCGAATAGCGGCCAGGCCCCATGCTTTAGAGAAGGTCTGGAGGATGACCAAATTTGGAAAATTGGAGAGCTCCGGAAGGAAGCTGGCATTCTCTGCAAAGTCGGTGTAGGCCTCATCGAGTACTACAATACCTGGAAAATGATGTATAATCTGAATAATATCCTCTTTATTTAAAAGGTTTCCCGTTGGATTATTGGGGCTACATAAGAAGAGGATTTTACTGTGTTCATTTGCCTGAGCGAGTATATCCTTTAGGGAAAGCTGAAAATCATGGCGAAGATTTATTTCTTTGACTTCAACCCCGGCAATATCAGCGGCGACACGGTACATTCCGTAGGTGGGAGGAGTAATGATAATGTGATCTAAGCCTGGTTCACAGAAAAGACGAACGAGTAAATCAATGGGTTCATCACTTCCATTTCCAAGGAAAATAGAAGGTACGGGAACATGCCAAAGGGCACTAATTTTATCTTTCAGGGTTAATTGCAGTGGATCAGGATAGCGATTATACCCTGATTCGAAAGGATTTTCATTCGCATCCAGAAAAACGGAGGCAGAACCTTTGAACTCTCCCCTTGCCGACGAATAGGGAGTGAGCTTAAGAATATTTGCGCGCACCAGGCGGTTAAAGTCTAATTTTTTCAATAACATTGACGCATAAGTTTCATGGACCCACTTGATCCATCTTTACCAATAAATTGAAGAAGAACAAACTTATCATTAAACGCTAAAGGAAGATTGTATTGGCCCTCCTTGAGAAAAGAAAATTCATTTAAAACCTGTCCCATTGCGTTATACATTCGCAGCGTACCCGGAAAAGGTAAATTCATCGTAACTGATTCGCAGGCAGGATTAGGAAATACGCTAAAAGATAGCTCCTTATTTTTCTCCCTATTACTGGTTATAGAGGTAGGACATGAAAATCCATCTTTCCCAAAATAGTGAGTTTTTAAAAATTTAACCAAAGCATTAGCCGTAGCTTCAGCAAAAAACTGGAGAGATATTTCTGAATCCCTAACCCCAATAAAATTACATTCAATCTGAATAGCATCTATTTTTCCACTATCCACCGAGCCATGTCTCTCTGTGTTGTATCCTCCGGAAAAATAATCCTCCCCACTTCTTGGGGCAATATCTGCGGGGCCAGGCACCGCGGTATAACGTTCCGTTTCAAAAAATCCGCCCAAACTCTCCTGACCATTCAACAATTCCGAGTGACGGTATTCATTTTTATTAGATAAGGCTAAATGCCTGATACTACTATTTTCGATAGCCACTGGGCTATTCAAAAAATTATTCCCACTTCTCAGATTGGAAGCAGAGAGTAAATAACCCAATTCCAGCCTTTGATTAGCATGACCATGACCGTGAAGGTCTATCAATAAACCTCGTTGAAACTGATTAGAGACCATTATTTTGGCAGAATCAATAAACTTATGAAAGGCATACCAGGCATTGACAGCGTCGGGATTATCTAAAGCTGCCTCAAAAAGATCTCTGTTTGCGTCAAGTTTCGTTCGTCTCAGGCGATTAATAATAAGATGAGGAAAGCAATTTCCCCCTGTCATTTTTTTAATCTCATCGGCAATCAATCTTCCCAATTCCTGGGTATTTGTATCCATAACGGTCACACATCCAGAACAATTCCTGTTAGGAATAGTCGATGGAACTAACAAACCTCCATGGGGTACTGTCAAAATAAGAGGCATATTTCCAGCGAAATATGCTATATATTCCTTTTCGCTATAATAGGTTTTTCCTGAAAGGAACGACTGACCTTTAAGTGAAAAAGAAGCGAGAAAAATCAATAAAAAAAAAGCTATATTCTTCATAGTTGAAGATTATCAAGTCTAATTGAAACCGCTTGCTTATGGGCTTCGAGCCGTTCCGCTTCCGCCATAGTCATAACGATTGGCCCCAATGTAGTTAACCCGGACCGGCTAACTTGTTGGAAAGTAATTTTTTTTATGAAAGAATCAACCGAAACTCCGCTAAAAGCGCGGGCAAAACCATTGGTTGGCAGCGTATGATTAGTACCCGAAGCATAATCGCCTACTGCCTCAGGGGTGTAATCACCAAGGAATACAGAACCAGCATTTCTGATATCATTCACAAAATCGATTGGGTTCCGCAACGCCATAATCAAATGTTCCGGCGCATAATCATTGATTAAGTCCATGGCTATTGAAGCATTGTTAACTGCGATGGCCACACTATTATGAAGCGCTTTTTTTGCTATTTCCATTCTTGGCAAGAAGGTTAATTGCTTACCAATTTCTATATCTACCTTTTCAAAAAACGTTTTATCCGGACAAATCAACACAACCTGACTATCTTCCCCATGTTCAGCCTGCGAGAGTAAATCGGCGGCAACAAAGGCAGGATTTGCCCCTTCATCGGCAAAAACCAGCACCTCACTTGGTCCGGCAGGCATATCAATAGCGACGCCAAACTTTGTCACAGACTGTTTTGCCTCTGTGACGTACCTATTTCCTGGTCCGGCGATTTTATATACGGCTGGAATGGTTTCGGTACCGAAGGCCATAGCGGCGATAGCCTGAGCACCCCCCACTTTAAATATCCGGGTTATACCCGTAATATGAGCGGCAAATAAAATAGCCGGATGAATTTTTCCATCCTTCTGCGGAGGAGAGCATAATATTATTTCACTACAGCCAGCTATTTTAGCCGGAATACTAAGCATAAGTACGCTGGAAAACAAAGGCGCCGTTCCACCAGGAATGTATAAACCTACTTTATCAATAGGCACACTCTTTCGCCAACATAAAACACCTGGCATGGTTTCTACAGGTTCCTGATCTACTTTTTGCTTTTCGTGAAACGCAGTAATATTAGCCGCTGCACTTAGAATAGCTTTTTTCAGATTTTCTGGTAAGGATAAAACCGCTTCCTTTATTTCCTCTTCAGTCACTTCAAACGACGCGTTGGAAAATCCATCGAACCTTGTATTAAAATCAATAATAGCCTGATCTCCTTTTTCTTTAACGGCTACCAGAATATCAGCAACCAGAGCAGAAATATCAGCACCGCCGGGATTTGGCCTGGCAAGAATTTTTGACCATTCCCCTTTCGGTGGATTATCATAAAAGTGCTTTATAAAAGAAGTCATAGAATCATTTTTTGAATTGGAATAACTAAAATCCCTTGAGCACCCGCGTCTTTTAATCTGTCAATAATATCCCAAAACTGATCTTCTCCAATCACTGTATGAACGGAACTCCACTGTTGGTCGGCGAGCGGCATAACGGTTGGACTTTTCATACCTGGCAACAGTTCAATCACTTCTTTCACTTTATCATTCGGAACATTCATCAAAAGATATTTATTATTCGCCGCAGTGAGTACGGCTTTCATTCTAAATATCAATTTATCGAGTAAAACCTGTTTTTCTTGAGAGATAGCTTTATGTGATACCAACCAGGCCTCTGATTTAAAAAGCACGTCTTTTTCCATCAGATTATTCTTAAAGAGCGTGGAACCACTGCTCACCAAATCGCAGATAGCATCGGCGAGACCAATATTAGGAGCAATTTCTACAGAGCCGGAAATCTCATGAATTTCGGCTTTTATTTTCAAGTTATCGAGATAGTTTGCCAGTGAATGCGGATAAGAAGTGGCTATTTTTTTACCTGCCAGCCATTGAACGCCCGTATAGTTCACCCCTTTAGGTACGGCAATAGAGAGGCGGCATTTTGAAAAACCCAGGGGCATGATTTTATCCATCTCCCTATTTTTCTCCACCAGCGTATTTTCTCCGAGAATAGCAATATCTGCAATACCGTCCTGAACGTATTGCGGAATATCAGAATTTCTTAAAAAATAAAGCTCCATAGGGAAATGAGTGGCCGTAACACGCAAGCGGTCTTCTCCATTATCAATTTTGATACCACAAGATTTCAACAAATCTAAAGAACCCTCCAGAAGTCTTCCCGATTTTTGTACCGCTAACTTAAGCATATCACTCATTTGATAAAAAATTGCAAAAAAAAAGAGGTTTAACCACGAGTGGGTAAACCTCTTTTAAACCATTTATATCGGTTTCAACCCACACTACAAAGTAGCACGTAATGATGATGACCAATATGAAACGCTATGTTAATCATATAAAAAAATTGTGGTACGGGGCGGAATTGAACCGCCGACACCAGGATTTTCAGTCCTGTGCTCTACCAACTGAGCTACCATACCTTCTAGTTAAAACGCCTCTTCAGAGCGGGACAAAGATAGCATTATTTTTTAAAGAAGTACTATTCCCTCCAAAAATTATTACAAATATTTTAAAAATCAAACCTGTCTGAGCCGAATCCACTTATCTTTACAAAAAAAAGATGCCGTCCAGAATACTTCTCCTACCTTGTTTTATTGTCTTTCTTATCGTGGGTTATTATTCATGGATAAACGACGGTATGTACAGTATCTGGATGATACCCCCAATCACTTTGTTAGCCGCTATTTACGTACTTTCACCTCAGATAGACTGGTTTTACTATAAAAAATTCACGCCGGGTCTTGATAATATTCAAAAACAGATCCTTATTACAGGTTGTCCATTTTACGTTGCATTAAGTGCGGAGAAAAAAATAGTTTTTGAACAACGGTGTTTTCTTATGCTTCTGGCTATTGATTTTCAAGGTCAATCGGAGGAGAGATTGCCGGAAGATTTCAAGCTTATGGCCATCATTCCCGCCGTCATGTTAACCTTCGACGAAGAGAAATTTCTTTTTAGCGGTTATGAAAAAATAATAATTTATCCTACGGCCTTTCCCTCTCCACAGTATCCTAATAACTTTCATCATTCAGAATCATTTTCTGAAGACGGCGTATTACTTTTTTCTGCGCAAGCCATATTTCAGGGATACATGAATCCAATAAATCATTATCCGGTTACCGCTCACGAATGGTCTAAAATTTACCTAGCGCAAAATGCGGACAGAAAATGGCCGCAAGGAGAAGAAGCGTGGTGGGAAACCTTAGCCGCAATAAGTGGCTGGGACAAAACCTGCATTTTTGAATGTATTGGAAGACCTGATATTGAAATTTTACCCGCCGTTATCGTTCATCTATTATATTTTCCGAAACCAACGATGGAGAAATTTCCAGATATCTTTTCTTTATTACACGCAAAAGATCTTTGATTTTTTAAGCTTTTATTTTACAAATAACCATGATACTTCTCATAACTTCCTTCCTTTGGATTATTTTTATCTTTATACTACTGGATTCCCTTGGGGCAAATAGCGTTAGAAAACAAGCCATTTCATTAGCCAAAGCGCTTTATGTTGATGGCCCATGCCTTCGGATAAGGGTAAAAGGTCATTTAGTTTCTAAAAAAGGGCGAAAAACACCTTTGGAAGGAAAGATTTATATAAATCCTGACACTAAACAATATGTTTTTTATGCGGACCTGACCTATCAGATTATCTATGCAGAAAAATGGTTGTTTACGCACAATACAAGAAATATCTACCGATTTTCATCTTTTAGAAAGGTTATTCCAGGACCATTTTCAATGGATTTTTTCTCTTATTTATTCTCAAAAAAGGAGATTAATACGCCCATAGACTATAAAAACGAAAAGGAAGAAGGAAGCGTGATTGCCTGGCGGGAACTTGAAAATGAGGCCATCCCAAGATGGATAAGCCATTCTTTTTCTTCCCTTGGCATAGTGAACATGGAAATCACCCTATTTTCTGAAGAATCCTCTTTTTTATGGTGGTAAATATTGGTTTTCAACCAATATTGGGTACTATTTTTCTACCATGATAGGCTGTCGCGTGTAAGAACTCGTGTAAAGCTGGCAGATTATCAAAGCGAACGCCGCCGGCCACCAGAACAGTCACATTATTATCTTTTCCAAAGGCAACCATTTCCCTTAAGACCAATCTATTGTCCCATGCTGAGCCAGGTCCTCCAGAGGTTAGAACGGTTGAAACCATCTTTTCTTTGGCAAGAGCCATCAACGATTTCAAAGGATCTGGGGTAAAGTCAATGGCTTTATGAAAAGTAACAGGCAGGTCAATGGCAGCGTTTGAAATTTGATCAAGCGCATTAAAATCAATTTCATTATTCTTCAAAAGGCTGCCGAAAACGATACCTTTGACTCCGACATCTTTAAAAAATGAAGTAGAAACTTTCATATTGAATATATCCTTTGAAGAATAAACGAAATTACCTTTCCTGGATCTCACCATAGCCATAACGGGAATGGAGATCCGGGAAAGGGTTTCATTCAACAAATCATCGGAAGGCGTTAAGCCATCCCATTCGAGGTGGGAGCAGAGTTCAATTCTATCTGCCCCATTTTGTTCAGCTAAAACAGCCTGCTTGGCTGTTTCGACACAAGCTTCGAGTATCAAATTTCTTTATTTTCTAGGCATAAGTTCATCGCGCATTGCTGTATGCAAAACTATAGAAGCAATAACCGTAGCTGCCTGTTTAAGGTCATCAGCGATTAAATGATCCCAATTATCCATATTTGAGTGATGTGTTCTGGTGGAATAGGCGATAGGTTCCTGAATAAACTGAAATCCAGGGATACCCACACCATCAAAAGATTGATGGTCAGTACCACCGGTGTTACTATACGTTACGGTTGCTGCACCCAAATCTTTAAAAGGTTGAAGTAAGCTATTAAAAATAGGGGCAATTTTTTCATTTCCCTGGGTATAAATACCTCTTATTTTACCTGTTCCATTATCAAGATTATAATAGGCCGAAATTTTAGCTCTTTTAGCGTCACCCTCAGGTGTTTCACCAAAATGATTTTTCACATAAGCCCTTGAGCCTAAGAGGCCTTGTTCTTCCCCTGTCCAAAGAGCGAGGCGAATAGTACGTCTTGGTTTAATGCCTGTTGCCTTGGTAACTTCCTGAATAATGCGAAGAGCCTCCATCATAACAGCAGAACCAGCAGCATTATCTGTTGCTCCGGTTCCATTATGCCATGAATCGATGTGTGCACCTAACATGACCACCTCGTCCGCTTTATCAGTACCTGGAATTTCTGCGATCAGATTATGTTCCATTCCATCAGGATTGGTATAGGTACCCAATAAATTTAAACTAAGGGAAACGGGCATATTTCTATTTACCGTACGTAAGATTCTATTATAATGTTCGACCGACAAGGTAGCTTGAGGGATCACTGGATTATCAACATCCTGAGCTCTACCCGTTGTTACACGAGCGCCGGTGGCAAAGACTACGCCTAAATCACCTTTAAATCCGCGATCGAGCACTGCTGCGGGTTTCTCCTCGGAAATAAATTTCCACAATTGAGTATTGAAACTAAATCCACCCATTCTGCTATAATCTCTTTCCGGTCTTCCTCCGGGAAGGGGAGCCTGAGCCATTTGTAGCAAAGCGGCATCAGAGTGTCTTTCTGCAGGCGCATCGAACCATTCTTTTAAATCTCTGATGGTATCTAATAAAATAAATTTACCTTTTAATTTTCCTTTGTAGGCTAATAAATCAGTGGAATCATTGGCATTTAAGTAAATGACCTCTCCTGTTATTTCTCCTTTTGTAGAACCCGACCAGGCTTTAGGCACAGCAATAATGGGAAAATACGTTGGCGTTAGGGCATGCATAGAAAAATGACTTAGTTGCCATCCTCTGCCAAAAGGGCCCCATTCCTCTAAGTGCACATTGGACATTCCCCATTTTTCAAGGGTAGATTTAGCCCACTTCGTTGCATCATCAAGTTTAGGGGAACCAGTTAAACGTGGTCCGTGCACATCGGTTAACCAGGCCGCGACCTCCATAACCTGACTATTCTCCAGGCCTTCCTTGCGAATTGCCTCGACAAGTTGAGGATTAATAGGTTCTCGCTGGGCGGAAAGTTTATTTCCAACTATAAGCAGGAAAAAACAGGCAGAAAGTATCTGCAGGGTCATTTTTTTCATAATAGTAAATTAATGCTGACAAAATTATTGCACAGGAAACAAAGGAATTCCTGCATCATTGAAAATTTCAATTTCCACTTGTTTCACCCTTGCCTGAGCGTTGATAACTCTGTCAAGCGCCTGAATTTCTTGCAGAATAGACTCTCTCACCTCAAAATTAGTTGTTTTCCCCAATCTATATAGTTCCCTCGCCAAAGCCGATTGTTGACGGGAAGCATCTAAATTTTCCTCTTCCATGCTGATAAGATTAGAAAGAGCACTGTAATCAGATACTTTTGTTTTAATTCGTCCTTCGAGAATAGTCAACAAATCTGTTTCTCTCAACGCTGCATTTTCCATCTGCACCAAGGCAATCTCCTGATCATTTTTCCTGTTCTGCCCATCAAAAATAGTATATCTTAAGGTAAGACCTACAAAAGGACCATTTGACCGGTTGGAAAGCAAAAAACCTACTTCAGAACGTGAAAAAGCCACATTATAAGCAGCTTGAAGGGTTACGACGGGCCAGAAACTACTTTTAACCGTTTCCAGTCTTAAAGCAGCTTGTTCCTTTTGCAATTTTGTTAGCAATAAATCCGGATGATTCTGCCGGGTCCGCAACAGGAGTTCCTCTAAGGAAGGCATGTTGGCATTTTGAAAACGGGTATCCAGCGTAAAGGGCGTATTAGGATCAAGATTCAACAAAATATTAAAATTCATTCTTGATCTTGAGATATCATTTTCAAGTAAAACGAGGCGGGCAGAATCACTATTTAACCTCGTTTGCGACTGAAGTACCTCCAAACCATTTGCGGTACCAATTTTTTTCTTATTTTTCACCAAATCGAGAATATCCCGATCGAGGGTAACGGCGTATCTCAGATTTTCTGTTGATCTTTCCAGTTCAACCAAGCGATAGTAAGCGGCGAGAATACCGGCCGCGAAGGTTTGCATCTGAGCGGTAGTCTCAGCCCGGCTCATTTTTTCCATAAGCGCTAACCTGTCTCTCTCCACGAACATGTTAAAACCATCGAAAGCCGTCCAATTCATCTCCAGACCCATTCTGGTAGTAAGATTTCCCGCGCCTATACCGGAACGGGTTTCACCATTAAAGAACTTTTGCTCCGTGTTATTACTTGCATAATTCGCCAAACTATTTAAACCCAGATTGGGTAATAAGCCAGCTCGCCCGGGGGTATTATTC
>Ga0129324_10001180_pt1 | contig 17228 bp, 20 predicted proteins | sample CPBDNA_7_FD_96879 | JGI IMG/M metagenome (GOLD analysis project Ga0129324, IMG submission 96879) | Freshwater to marine salinity gradient microbial communities from Chesapeake Bay, USA - CPBay_Spr_15_0.2_DNA | ecosystem: Environmental > Aquatic > Marine > Coastal | place: USA: Chesapeake Bay... | reverse complement strand
TTCCAAGTGGTCGTAACTCCTGAGTACTCTGATCCATATACATACACCTTTACGGGGCGTGTAACAGGATCAAACAATAATGTGATCGGTTCTGCTTCCCTAGAAGATGGTGATTATTACATCCCAATCGGGTCTCGTAACACTGAGGTAACCGTAGAGGTTATCTCTTCATCCATGTTCCCCTGTTCCTTCCAAGGCGCAGAGTGGGAAGCAATGTACACCACAAGAGCAACAAGGGTTTAAATATGAGACATGCCAGAAGTTCGTCTGTTGGTGACGTTCTCTGGCTTTCTCCTAGGCTACGGGATGCTGACCAGCGTGAACTCGCTGCTGCATCATCACGCCCAGAGGAAGCCTTGAGTAACGGACTGCATGACAGTCTGATTTGTAAAACGATATGCAATGACCAAGGTGAACCTGTGGCTATGTACGGTGTGGCACCGGGGCCTGAACCGTTGATTGGCCACCCGTGGCTCCTTGGGTCAGATAAGTTAGTAGATGTATCCCTTACATTTTTAAGGGAATCAAGTGGAGCGGTTAAGTCCTTACATGAGGCTGGCCCATTCCCCCTACTCCTAAACTACGCAGCATCATTCAATAAACTACACATAAGCTGGTTGTTGTGGTGCGGGTTTAGCTTGGGGAAGACCATTGATGTCAACGGCACCCCCTTCACTGGATTTTATAGGATACAAGATGTGTGAACCTGCAACCATCGCAATGATGGCACTTACTGCTGCCAGTGCTGCTGCAACCATGATGTCACAGACTGCCGCCGCTGATGAACAAACAGCAGCCAACGAGAGACAACGACAGGCCAACGAGAAAGGCCGTGCGTTTAATATCCAACAGGTAATGAACCAAGAGACCGAAGACTACGATGCAGCCTTAGTTGCAAAGGAAGATGCTTCTATTGAGGCTGCTAAAGCAAAGGCAACCGCACGTGTAGCATCTGGTGAAGCTGGTCTCGCACTAGATAGTAATAGTGTGAAGGTGATGATGGGTGACTTCTCACGCCAACAGGGCAAGAACGAAGCCCAGATCGATGACAACCTGAACCGCATGAAACAACAGCGGAACAAGGAGATCACCGGGATTCACCTACAGGCTGACTCTAAGAATGCACAGTTGGTTGCACCACCTACCCCAGATTACTTGGGAACCGCATTGGCGGCTGGTGGGAAGATGTTTGGTCAGTACACCAGTATGAAGATCGATAAGCCAGATGTACAGAAGCCAAGCCTAGGTCCACGCTATGAAACCACACTGGATTACTGATGACTGAATTAACTAAGACGGGTTACAAGGCGTCTGTATCCTTAGTAAATGGTTTCACCCAAGCTGCACCTGCTAACAGGAACGCTGGGCGATCTGCTGCTGGTCTTGCTGATGCCCTCTCATCCCTCGCTCCTGAACTTGGTAAGTATGCTGAGAAGAAGCGTGATGAGAAGGCCAAGCTGGATGAGCAAGAGGGTACAGTTGAAGGTAAGAAGGCTGCACTCCTAGCTAACGCCATGGGCCTTCAGAAGGCAGTGAGCCAAGGCCTAATACAGGATACAGAGAACCCTTGGTACTGGAAAGAATTTGAAGAGCAACGTGGTCGCCTAGCGGGTCAGGACTATGGTGTTGAACTCAAGGCTGCATACGCTGAGTCGGAAGCTGCTGGTTCACTTGATGCTAAATCCTTTGATGCGTTTGCTACTGAGTTCAGAGCCAAGAAGATGGCTGAGATGGGTGAGCAAACGGATAACTTTGAGGCACAGTGGTTAGAGAAGATCACATCCTCAGAGGCTGGACTTGCTGCCCAACATGCTGAAGGTGTTGCCTCACGTGTGAAGGCTCAGACCATCGATAACACTAAGAATGAGATCGTTGGTTTCCTTGATATCGATAACTCTACACCAGAACAGATGGTGGCAAGCATCACAGACCTACGTAAGCGTAAAGACTTCGTAGCCATGAACCACTTGGACTTCCGGTCTGCTGTGGTTGATGCCGTTGTACTCAAAGCAATGGAGACCAACGATGAGCGTTACCTGAAGGCATTCGATTGGATTGACCTAGGTGGTAAGGGTGCCCTTGGTAACACCAATGAGGTACGAGAGATACGCCGTAAGACGCACGTGAGTATCCTCAATACCAAGGCAACGATTGATGCGAACAAACATAGAGATCGTGAACGTGTACGCACCAAACAGATCAGGGATGCGAAGCGTGAGATCGATGAGGCCCTAGCTACAGACTCAGGGCACCAGTTTGATTTTGAGGCACTAAAAGCAAAGTACCCTCAGTTCGACACCATGCGTTCCCACATCATGGACACCCGGAAGTCCTTCAGACAAGAAGATGAAGAAGAGACCCCGGCTGACCTCGTAGCTATTGATATTGAGTTCGAGCAGAACCCTACACTAGAGAATGTCAGACTGTTATTCAGTTCTGACAGTCGCCTCATCAAGAACGCTACAACCTTCAACAGATATCTAACACTCGCTCGTAAGATTGAAGATTCTGGTGGGAAGATACCTTCCACATGGAAGCGTAGATTCACAGACATGAAGACCACATACGATGCAAAGTTTCGTGGTGGGCGTGGTGGAAGACAGAAGCCTGAATACGTAACCAAATGGCGTCGAAAAGCATGGGAGTTAGTCATGCGTGATGATTGGGATGGTCTCCATGAATCAGAGAAAGACAAAAGCTTCGACCTCATGGAACGTGAGTTAGACCAAGATTTCTCACAATAAATAATAGGAAACCTTATGGCAGAGCCAACAGCCGCAGATGCTACTTATCTGCAAGAAAACCCAGATATGGCAGAAGCGTTTGACCGTAAGTTCGGTGCAGGTGTCTCTGCTGGTATCTTAGCGCAAGCACAAGAAGCTGCACCAGCGGCCCCACCTTCAGCTACACCTGAAGCACCTACCCCCGCACCTCCCGAAGCTGCACCACAGGATGACGGTGTTGATGGCTTCATTGATAACGCACTGGACATCGCTTCAGGTATCCCTTCGGGCATCCTAGAGTCGGTGGACAATGGTGGCAAACTCCTAGAGGACATGCTGGACTCAGTAGGTGTTCCTACAGGTGTACGCCTGACGAACTCCCAAGGTGAGTTTGACCCAGGATTTATGAGCCGGGATGACTACAATGCATCCGTTGATTCCGGTGAGATGCAGCCACTGCTAGGTGACCGTAACAAGCCTGAGAATGGTGGGTTACTGAATGCTGTTGATGAGCCTGATACCGCTGTAGGTAAACTTACACAGGGTGTCTCACAGTTCGCTGTGGGTCTCCTTGGTGCAGGTAAAATCCTCAAAGGCGCAGGTATGCTCAAGCTGGCAGCTAAAGGTGCCGTTGTGGACTTCAGCCTGTTTGATCCACATGAGAAGCGTCTGTCCGACATCGCTGATGAGTGGGGTTACGGTAACATCGTTACTGATGCCCTAAAGTCAGAGCCGGGAGATAATGCTTGGATTGGACGCCTAAAGAATGCTGGTGAGGGTGTAATCCTTGGTGGTGTGTTGGACTCGTTCATTGCCAGCATCAAGGTACTCAAGGGTGCCAAACACAAAGATGTCGCTGCTGTTGAGGCTGCACTTAAAGAGGCAGATGATGCAGCAGGTAAGGCGTATGATGCGGATGGTAATGTCATCCCACAAGAAGCACCTGTAGCACCAGCTGCTGTAGCTGATGAAGCTGCACCTGTAGCACCCACTACTGTAGCTGACGAAGCTGCACCTGTAGTTAAACCTGTAGAACGTGATATCATTGACACATCACGCCCCCCTACCCCAGAAGAGTTGGCTGACAAAGCCTACAAGACTGATGGCGTGGACATGGGTGGTGAGGTGTTCAACGAGGCAACTGCTGCTGAAGTTGATGCCATTGCTAAAGAGATCGCCCGTACAGGTGCCTTACCAAAGGATATCGCTGGACGTATGAACCTAGCGCGTCATGTGAAGAATGCTGTTGATCAACGTGATCTTTCAGCAATCAACGCTGCGCTATCTACGGTGTTCAAGAAGTCTCTCTCAGGTGTATCTAAGACTAAATCACTGGCGAGTATGAAGTCTACGGCTGTAAGCATCGTCAGACGTTTGGACTTTTCTGCTGACCCTGAGTTAGCGGTTCAAGCTGCCCTGCAACGTGCGGGTGGTGTAGAGCAACTACAGTCTGAGTTGATGGCTGCTGAGTTGATGACGGTCTCATTGGAAACCAGTGCGAACAAGTTATCTCAGGACATCACTGCTGGTATCTTTGATGCCTTCGGTGGCTCCAAGGCAGCAGCAGAAGCTGAATATGTCCGTATGATCAAGATGGCTGCTGAAGCTAACACGGTCACACAGACGATCCTCAGTGGCGCTGGTCGTACACTACGTGCTTCACAAGAAGGTGGTGCTGTATCACAGGCATTTGGTGGCGTTAAGACTGCCATTGCACAAGCTGATCACATGGCCCGTAGTAAACTGGGTGACAGCATTGAAGGTGTACGTGATGCGGCTGAGAAGGCGACAGGCAAACAGCCTAAAGTCTCTCACAAGCAGATCGATCCAACGATGACGGCAGAGGAAATCCTTCACATTCGTGAGGCGGCTGAACTTGAGCCTAGCGTCTTCACCAAAGTTGCATCACGTGTGTACCTAGGTGCCGCTGATGGTGTCCCTGCTGTTGTGGAGTACACGTTGAACGCCCTGTTGTCTGGTGTGCATACCCACGTAGCAAACGTAGCTGGAACCTTCTACCGAATGAACATGGACCCCATTGAACATTATATTTCTGGTGTCCCTCTGTTGAATTGGTCTCGTAGAGGGAACAAGGTTGCCCGTCAGGAAGCACTCGACACGTTCCTTGGTACGTACAAGGCAAGTCTCCATGCTTCTAAGATGGCATTCCATGTGCTGTTGAAAGGGGAGAACATTCTCGACCCTCTCCAGAAGATCAACGAGAGTGATGTTGTCACATCCATAGGCAATCGTAACTTTGATGCCTCAGATATGATGAACATCTTCGACAACGATCTGACTGCTGGTGAAATGTTCACCCAGACCATCCGTAATGGTAAGAACGGCCTGATCAAGGCTGCTAGTAACATGAAGGATGAAGGTGCTACGGCGGCAGCTAAGAACGTACTTGGTAACACCGTGCGTGCGCCCTCTCGCCTACTGGCTGCTGAAGATGAGTTCTTCAAAGTGGCCGCTTACCACGGGAAGGTTGGTGCCCTAGCACGTAAACAGGCCATTGAAGAGATCACTGCAAAACAAGCATCTGCGATTGCTGATGGTAGAGCCTTTAACTTCGACAAGGAACTAGCCGCAAGTATCGATCAGAAGATGAAGGATGCTATTCGCGCACGTGAACTTTCTGCAACAGAGAAAGCTTCCATGTCGCCTGATGATCTGCTGGCTCTCCAGAATGGTAAGGCTAATGATGCCGCTGGTCTGGCTTATGCTGAGGATATCACGTTCACCAGCCGACTTGAGTATGGCATTGGTAAACACCTTCAGGCGTATGCCCAAGAGGCACCTGCATTTAAGTTCATTCTACCATTCATCCGTACCCCAACGAACATCTTCCGGTACACCCTTCACCGCACCCCGCTATTGGGTATGATTCAGAAGGATATGCGGGACGCTATTCGTCAAGGTGGCGTGGCTAGACAACGTGCATTCGCTAAACAGACTGTTGGTATCGCCTTCTGGGCTACTGCCGGGGCCATGGTTGCCACAGGTAAAATCACAGGTGGCTATCCTAAAAACAAAGCGGATCGTCAACTCTGGAAAGAGGCTGGTATTCAACCTTACTCATTCGTAACTGAGGATGATGATGGTATTAAGACGTACACCTCATTCCAACGTGCTGAACCAGGATCAACTAGCTTCGGTATGGTCGCTGACTTGTTCAAAATCCTTGAGAAACAGGATGAGCATAACGCTGGTGAACTTAGTGTCGCCATGGTGGCGGCGCTTGTTGCGAACATGACCTCAAAGACCTATCTAAAAGGCCTTCAGGATACCATTAGGTTCCTACAGGACATGGATGGCTATGGGGAAAACTTCATGGCTAACCGTTTTGGTATGTTGGTGCCTTCCATATTATCTCATTTCAACGATGATCCTTACCTACGTGAGGCTCATGGTATCGCAGAGGCTATGTTGGCTAAGACATCATTCTCTAAACGTCTTGATCCTCAGAGGAACGTCCTAGGTCAACCAATCCTGAAGCCTACTGAAGCCTATGGTCCTGACGATATCTCACCTTTCGCTATTACCACGTGGAAGTCTGATGTTGTACGGGATGAACTCATCCGTTTGGAAGCCTCTATTGGTTTCCCAGCTACGAGTAAGGGTAACATCGACCTGTTGTCTGAAGACCTACGGGTGTCTGACACACAGTCGGCCTATGATCGCTGGTTGGAACTCACAGGGACTATTGACGTTGGGGGTATGACCCTACACCAAGCCCTTGAAGACCTCATTGATCACCCTGATTGGGACACTTTAGAGTCTGATGACTTCGATAATGGTGAGTTTGCTGCCCCCGGTACAAAAGTTGGGCAAGTACGAGCATTGATTCGTGAGTACCAACAGATTGCACTTGAAGACTTACGTGATGAGCATCCAAAGTTGGACGAAATGCTTATGAACGATGAGGATGCCAAGGATGACTACAAGTACTCTGGAAGAGTTCCAGAAGCACTCCAACAATAATAACGAGAGGCCCCCTAACCGGGGCCTTTCTTCTTTCATATACAAGGAAACGCAATGGCTCTTCCCCCATACGAACTGAAGAATGGTGATGGTGTTACCACAAACTTCACCTTCTCCTTCCCCTACCTTGAGCAATCCCATGTAAAAGTCTTTGTTGACGGTGTGTCGAGTGCTTATTCATGGGTATCCTCTCAGTTAATTGAGATCACACCAGCACCAGGATCAGGTACAGGTAACGTTTTAGTAAAACGTGAGACTGATACTGTCCCTTCTGTAGACTTTGCTGATGGCTCAACACTAAACGAAGCTGATCTAGACACCGCTACTTTACAATCATTGTATGTGGCCGAAGAGAGCAACTACACAGCCAGTAACTTAACCATTACTACCAATCTTGCTGGTCAGTGGGACGGTGATTCCAAGAGACTCGTATCTCTAGCTAACCCTACAGATGTACAAGACGCTGCAACCAAGGCTTATGTAGATACAACCGTTGCCCCGGCTCTTGCAGCCCAAGCAGCCGCTGTGGCCGCTCAAGCAGCAGCCGAAGCAGCCCAAACAAGTGCTGAGACAGCAGAGACAAACGCTGAGACAGCAGAGACAAACGCAGCAGCTAGCGAAACAGCAGCGGGCGTGTCTGAAACAAACGCAACGGCAAGCTATGACGCTTTTAATGACCGTTACCTTGGTTCAAAGGCAAGCGACCCAACCCTCGACAACGATGGCGATGCGCTGATTGATGGCGCGATGTATTGGAACACCACCGACAACAACATGTACGTATATGACCTTGGCGGAACCGCTTGGGTTACGGTGTCAAACAATTCAACTTCAGTGGCCGCAGCAGCGTCGGCAAGTGCCGCGTCTACCAGCGCATCAAACGCATCCACGTCGGAAACAAATGCGGAAGCAGCAAAGGACGCAGCGGTCGTTGCACAAGCTGCCGCAGAGGCTGCTCAAGCGCTGTCAGAGACAGCACAGACCAACGCAGAGACAGCAGAAACAAATGCAGCAGCATCGGCAGCAGCCGCAGCCGCTAGCGCAGCATCAATCACATCGGGGGCCAGCGTTGGCCTCGTCTTGGCATTAGGAGGCTAACATGGCCGAAGCATTTCAGAGCGTACAACAAGCAACGTCAGCGTCGTTTGTCACTATTTACACCGCACCAGCCCTCACGTCTTCAATCGTAATCGGCTTCTCTGCCGCGAACACGAACGCATCGGCAGCGAAGGACTTCTCGTTGCAGAAGGTGGCAAGCGGCGGCGCTACAACGACGGTCCTTGCGAACGAAATTTCTATCCCGACGAACGACGCCCTCAACCCGATCCAAGGCAAGCTGGTCTTGGAAGCTGGCGATTACATCCAGATCAAAGGGACTGACACGGACATCGACTGCACGATCAGCATTTTGGAGATCACTTAATGTCAGGCTTTCTCGTAAACCCCGGCGGCACTGTTCAAACGGGTGACATTGACGATGGCGCGGTAACTACAGCCAAGATTGCAGCGGGTGCAGTAACGGCAGACAAGGTTGCTAGTGGTGTAATCGCAGATCAGCTAGCCCGCGATATGGCTGCGTCTGCATTGGCCTACACGCTCGCTCAAAACGATGCCACAAGCATCACCGGATCAATCGGGCGGTTTTATCTCTCGGATGATTTTGAGACTGATAGCCTCGCCACAAAGACCAACGCAACCTATAACGCGACGGGTGATTATTACGGAAACCCCGGCACACCTTCTGAAGTAGAGCCAAACGGGACTGTTTTTGGTAACATGACAGGCCAAGGCGGGCTTGCTGCGGCGTTCGATAACAACACCAATCAAACGCAAGCGCAAAGTGCGTATTTGTCAGGCAGCAATAACTATGTCGGCAAATCATTCACCACAGGCCAAAATATAACTCAGGTCAAGGTTTATGCGTCAAGCGATGCGTTTGGGTTTGGTGGATTGTCTAATGCTACGACCATCACGATTTACGGCAAAAACGGCGCACCGTCTGCATATAACGACGGTACAGTTATTGGCTCAGAGCCGTCATTCACGCCCGCCGCGTCACAAATTAAAACAATCGCGTGTGATGATACCACGGCATACACTCACGTTTGGGCCGCGATTAACCAGAACAACGATACGTCTTGCGCTGAGTTAGAATACTTCGTCGCTGGTACACCTATAAACATGACGCTCGCCCCAACAGCAGTCACGCTCACCACGGCCAACCCGTCCGACCTTGCAGCTTACGTTGTCATTGATCCTCAAGAGGCAATCACAGTCGGCACCGACATTGTGATGACCATGAGTATTGACGGCGGGACTACGGACGCGACAGGAACGTGGACTAAAGTTGGTGATATTGGCGTTGAGGAATTATACCGCGTCGAGGCTGACGTGTCGGCGCAAACTGGATCGTCGCTGACATACGAAATTACCACGGCGAACTCAAAAGAAATCCAATATCACGATTGCGTCGGCATCGTGGCGATTTACTAGGAGCATATTATGGCATCAGAAAAATTTCAACATCGCCAAGCACTAGGCCGGGGGCTTCCTTTGACGACAGAGGAATATGAGGCAGCGACTTTGCTGGCTGATATCATCGAAGCCACGCCACCGGGACAGCGCACGGCACGTATGCAGTCGCACCTTGACCGTGTTCGAATGGTAGTCCCGATTGAGAGAAACAAACTATGAGTAACTTTCTAGTAGGTCGCAACCTCGCTGACCCATCGTATGACGTGTTCAGCGGCAACGGAGCGCAGACGGGCTTCACGCTGACCACGCAATCGTCCACGGCAGCGGCGACGGTGACGATCTCTGGCGTCACACAGCGACCCAGTACGGACTTCACGATCAGCGGCACGACGCTGACGTTTACGACTGCCCCAGCAAGTGGCACCAACAACGTCCTCGTTCAGTACAACAAGGCATACGTTGTCGGCACCCCCGGCGATGCAACGGTCACGACTGCAAAGCTGGCAGACGATGCCGTAACCACAGCCAAGATTGGTGATGACGCCGTTACCCTCGCCAAGATGGCCGCTGGCACGGCTGGCAACCTTATCACGTATGATGCCTCTGGTAATCCTGCTGCCGTTGCTACTGGCACTGTCGGTCAGGTGCTTACCTCTGGCGGTGCTGGTGTTGCTCCGACTATGCAAGATGTTGCGGGTGCCACTTACACACCTTCAACAAAGCAAGCAACAACATCGGGTAGCGTCACGTTTTCAGACGTTCCTGCGGGATGTAAGATGTTCTTTATTGCACTCAATGAAGTCAGTGGAACAGCAGCTTCACCTCCAACGCCAAGAATTCAATTAGGTGATGCTGGTGGTATTGAAACCACTGGATATATTTCAACATCAACAGTAACTCTTGGTTCTGACGGATCGGCGCTTACTGATGGGTTTGCTATTCGGGGAGTGAACTCTGCAAGCAAGCACATAGGTATTTTTACATTTGTATTGCAAGACGCGTCAACAAACACTTGGATCGCTGGTTATTCGGGACGCCTTGATGCTGCTCTAACTTGTATTGTTGGCGGTGGTTCAAAGTCTTTGTCCAGTGAGTTGACACAGATAAAGATACTGGACGCAGGGGCGTTAGATGCTGGCTCTGTAAACATCATGTATTTCGAGGGTTAATAAAATGACAAACTATATTGCAGTTATGCAAGTGGACGGCCAGACCGTCACGAAGTATCAGCCCTTTGAAACAAAACTAGAGGCAGACGCCCACATAGAGGCTTTTAGTGACAGGTTTCCTTCGGCTTTTGTTATTGCTCATACAGGGACAGTTACAAAATATCATATAGTTGATCCTATTGCGAAAACAATAACACTAGACGCTGTTTTGCAAAACCAAGACGCCATTACTGAAACGGCCAAGGCTGAAATCGCCCGCCTCGAAAACACAATCTCAGAACGCCGCAAACGCGAAGCCATGCTTGGTAACGCAGAGGCCATTGCCGAAATCCAAGGCGTCGAAGACTTAATTGACATTGAGAGGGCAAAGCTATGACACAGACAGTACAAGTAGAACTCTTAGGCGGGAACTTGGCCGAGCAAATTGACAGCCTCAAGATGGGCCTCATGCTGAACACCTTCGATGATCTAGTGGATCATGGGCGCACACTGGTATCTAGTCCGGTTGTGATCGCTGACGAATTTGAGGATAGCGCAGGGATCGACGCGGCAAATTCGACGGGCGAAACCTATAACGCGGCGGGATATGTTTCAAACGCGGGGGGCTATAGCGCCGATCAAGTGCCAACAATGACCAGCAACACATCGCCAGGCGGCACGTTAAGCCGTTCGGGCGGCACCTCAAACGGCGATGTTTGGCATGTTTTTAACGATGTTCTTGGTGGAACTTATTTTGTGGCGACCGGCGCAACTGGGTGGATACAATATCAGTTCACAAGCGCAAAAACGATATCGGCTTACACCTTAACGGGCTTTGTGGGTGATGTTGATCGAAACATAAAATCATGGACGTTATCAGGCTCAAACGACGGCGTTTCGTTCGATGTTTTGGATACCGTGACAAACAACCTTTTGACCAATGCAACGGAAACCTTTGTTTGTGATACGACAGGGTCTTATACCTATTACCGGCTAACAGTGACGGCAAACAATGGCAACGGGTCTTATTATCAGCTTGTTGAAATGGAAATGTTTGAAACCGTCACGCCCGCCGCTTTGGACGTGCGCAGCGTCGGCGTCACGATGAACGGTGCGCCGACCAGTGGTTTTTTCGTCGGCAAGTTTTCACAGTCCGATCCCGATACCGTTTATGCGTCAAGTGATGGCGGCGTGACTTGGGATACTGTAACCCTCACAGATTATGGCGATTTTGCCACGGGTGTCAGCCTGTTTGCTGGTCCTGTTACTCTGACGGGCGGCGGCACTGATGTTCGCCTACGTGCTACTAAAGCAAGCGGTGCAGAGTGCCGTGTCGAAGCATGGTCGGGAGTATTTGGATGATACGCATAATTAACAATCGCCCGTACACGCCTAAAGACCGTGATAAGTGGGTGAAGCAAATCAAGAAAGATAAGCTAGTCAAAGAAAGCCAACAGGCCGAAGAAGGCTTGGTGATTGCGGAGCCTCAGTAGTGGCTGAAGATTCCAACCAACTAACCCCTGAAGAAATCCAGTGGGTAAAAAATGGGATCGCAGATGAAAAAGCAAAGTCACGGTTAGCATTAAAAGTTAGGAACTACCTTACATTTATAATACTGATCGTGGGTTCTTTCACTCTATTCTACGATCAACTCAAAGCAACCATCCAACACTTCGTGAAAAGCATGTAATGACGGTCCTAACTTCATAAATCAACCTGATGGTTACCTAAAGGTAATCTAACGGAGAAACATAATGAAAACCTTTATGGTCACCCTAGTGGTGGCCTTTTTCTTTGCCTCAATGGCATCTGCCAATACCTTTAAGACCCCCTTTCAGGGCTTGATCTTTGTGGTCTACGAGAAGTGTAACCCAGCAACTGACTGTGGTGCCATTGTACTCCGAAAGGACTTCCCTGATGCAGCAACATGTGAAGAGAACACTGAGGGTGCCGTATTGGAACTCTCTGAGGTCTACGTAGGTGCACGTGTGGAAGGCCACTGTATACCTAAGGGGAGTAGACCCGCATGATCCTCACCACAATCGTGGGTGGGGTGATATCCCTAGCAACCGATTGGTTCGCCCGTAAGCGCGACGAGTCGAAGGCTGTGCATGACGCCAAGATGGCTACTGTGCAGCAGACGGGTAAGTGGGAAGAGATTATGGCAGAGGGGTCACTGACCTCTTGGAAGGACGAGTACCTTACCATCATCTTCACCACCCCCTTCATACTCCTTTGGGTATCAGCCCTATTCGACATTCCATGGTTAGCAGAGCGAGTCAAAGAAGCCTTCGCGATTGTGAACGACACCATACCCCAAGAATACTGGTGGGTACTTGGTGCTATCGTCGCGGCTTCCTTTGGTATCCGTAAGCTGTCTGACCTGTTCAGTAACATTAGGAAATAACATGGATGACAACAGGAAGGCCCTAGAGGGTCTATTCACTGAGACCATCAAGCAACTGAAGCTACGGATTGCATCTGGTGAGGCCACAGCGGCTGACCTAGGTGTTGCCCGTCAGTTGCTCAAGGATAACGGCATCGAAGCCCTCTCTACGGGCAACAATGAACTATCCAAATTGAAAGCCTCTATGGAACTTGAGGACTTCGATGTGGATGAAGAGGACAACGTAGTCGCTCTTCGATGATTGATGAAGCACAGGAGCATCTTCTCCGCGCCAAGTTAGTAGCTATTACTAATAATGAGAAAGACCCACACAAGGTCAAGATGGCGCGTAAGAAGCTGGCTCGTATAGACCCATTCGCAGCAGACTTCAGACACTTCCTGAAGCTGATCTGGAATGAGATTGGGTTACCCGTTCCGACACCAGTACAATATGACATCGCCAAGTATCTCCAAGAGGGACCGAAGCGTTCCATCATCGAAGCCTTCCGTGGTGTAGGTAAATCCTTCATCACCGGGGCCTTCGTTGTGTGGCACCTTTATCGTGACCCTCAGTTGAAGATCATGGTGGTGTCTGCTGGTGCAGATCGGGCAACCGCATTCTCACACTTCGTAAAGAGGCTCTTTGTTGAGATACCCCTCTTACGCCACCTTCAACCTGATCCCTCTAAAGGCCAACGTGAATCGGTCATTGCCTTCGATGTAGGCCCAGCCATTGTTGATCAATCCCCCTCAGTGAAGTCTGTGGGTATCAACGGGCAGCTTACAGGCTCACGTGCTGACCTCATCATCGCTGATGACGTAGAGGTGACCAACAACTCCATGACCCAGACCATGCGTGACAAACTCGCTACTCTGGTGAAGGAATTTGATGCTGTATTAAAACCCCTACCCCGTGCCCGGATCATCTACCTAGGTACACCACAGACTGAGATGTCTCTCTACAATGAGTTGACCAAGCGTGGCTATGAGTTACGCATCTGGCCAGCACAGTACCCCTCTGAGTTACAAGTGGTGGGCTATGGTCCCTACTTGTCTCCGTACATCTCAACCAGGATTACCAAGGAGAACGTAGGTCGCTCCACAGACCCACAACGGTTTGATGATGTGGACCTCTCTGAACGTTTAGCATCCTATGGTAAGTCAGGGTTTGCCCTACAGTTCATGCTCGACACATCCCTCGCTGATGTTGATCGATACCCATTGAAACTCTCAGACTTCATTGTGTCTTCCCTAGGTGACCCTGAGAAGGGACCAGAGAACCTCATCTACGGTAAGTCCAAGGAGTCACTACTGGATAACCTTGAGGCCATAGGTCTCGCTGGTGACTACTGGTATGAACCTATGGGACCGGGACAGGCCAACGTTGAGTGGACTGAGTACACCGGATGTGTGATGGCAGTTGACCCATCAGGCAGAGGTAAGGATGAGACCGCCTATGCCATCGTTAAGATTCTAGCTGGTAGATTGTACTTGGTAGCCTCTGGTGGTTTCACTGGTGGTTACGAAGAGGACACCGTACTACGTCCTATTGCTGAACTGGCAATGAGACATAAGGTGAAACATATCGTGGTCGAAGAGAACTTCGGTGGTGGTATGTTCGCACAGCTACTGAAACCCGTACTTGGACAGGTGTATAACTGTATGGTCGAAGAGGTACGACACTCCACACAGAAGGAGATGCGTATCATCGACACCCTAGAGCCTGTACTGAACTCTCACAGGCTTATCGTGGACCGGGATGTCATTGAGGCAGACCTGAAGTTCGCCTTATCTAAGGAGAAGAACAAACAGTACTCCCTGTTCTACCAACTCACACGCCTCACCAAGGAGAGAGGTTCCCTAGCGCATGATGACCGTCTTGATGCCTTGTCGATTGCTGTAGCCTACTGGGTGGAACACATGTCACGTGACCATGTGAAGGCCAAAAAGCAACGCAAAGACAAGGACCTCAAGGAAGAGCTAAAAAGGTTTATAAAACATGCAGTTGGAAGGGATTCTTACAGTAAAAAGAGAAGGCGCAGGTAATTAGTGCCACCTATAGCACCCCCAGTGCAAGCTAATAGTAATAGTACTAGGTATTAATAGTAGTATAACTATTAGTACTACACCATGCCTCATAATCTAGGGTACTGATGTGACACTAAGGTGATTACTTTATGCTACACCTAGGTTTCTGAGGGGTTACCTAGGTGTAGTAACTCTTTCTACATGGGTAATGTACACCGTAATCAATACCCACATAACTAAACCCCTATGCTAAACACTCTAGGATGCCCTAGGAAGCCCATACAGAGCCATCAGGTTCTAGGGTATGTCCATGGGTGTTGGTGTCTATATGCAAATCTGGATGCATCCTAGGCGATCCTAGGGTATACAAAGGAGATAACCTATGGCTAAACCTATTGCTGGACAGAAGTGTACCAAAGAATGGGGCAAACATCTACGGAAGTGGGGCAAGAGGGACGCTAATGGGAGACTGAGGGGGAAACTGAAGGTGAACCCTCGTGAGTGTAAGGTGGAACTGCGGCAAAATGATTCGCATATCTAAATACCCCACGTATATATGAGATTTTTAGATTTTCCCCCCGGTGGGTGGGGGCCGGGGCTGTGAGAAATGAAGAGGCCCCCCCCTCAATAGATTTTTAATCAATGGCTCCGGTCCTATCTAAACCAAGGTGACCGCCGGGGCCGGGGCCAAGGGATAACAGAGGGGGCTACATGGGGGCTATGGCCTTATAATAACGATATAAACATATCTTTATATCCTGGATTTATTGGTGTGTTGACGTTGTTCGGGCATATTCCAATTTATCTATGCGCGTTTCGTTTAATAGTTAGAGACAGGGCCTGTACCCTTCTCTTCCCCCACGGTCACACACTGGTCACACACTGGTCACACCTTAGTCACACCAAAAGCTGACACCATGCGCCGGCCGATTTCCCCTATCTACTATCTAACCTATCTATAAGCCTCACAGAGTACATATATATAAGACAACAACACCACACCACAGCACCGCCCCCATGGTTTGAATTTATTTTCATTCAGGGGGCTTTTTTATCATTTTATCCCTTGTTTATATCCTGATTTGCATATAACGTGTGAAGAGTAGTTATTCATTCACATCTGCAAAGGATTACACATTATGAAAATCACCGCTTTTGAAACCTTCGGCATCCTAATCACAATCATCATGTTGGCCATGGTGACCCGCTTAATCGTTTGCGCCTAATCATTCACATCTGAAAAGGGATACACAATATGACACGCATCATCACAGACGCCGACGTTTACGCATCACAGTCACAAGCTTTTATTGATTATCAATCGGGCGGTGAAGAGCCACTAACTAAAACACAGATCGCCGTTGCCACCGGGAAAAGCTTATTCCACAAGGCAAAGGTTAAATCCGTATCGGATGGCATGGGGAAGAGCGAACGTGTCATCAAGAAATCAACCAACGTTAAGCTTGGAAAGAAAGTGACCAGCGGCACCCATAAGGGAATGCCTATCTATACCGTGACCCTTGAAGAGCGCGCAACCTGCCCCGCATCATGTAAGCATTGGGCCGATTGCTACGGTAACAACATGCCGTTCGCAACACGTTACACATATGATGAAGCTTTGGTTTCGTCCATAGAAGAGGAAATCGAATTACTAAACCACAAGCACCGTAAGACTGGCTTTCTTGTGCGTTTGCATGTGTTAGGTGATTTTCCAGATATGGAGTATGTGGAGATGTGGGATCGCCTATTGCATAACTTTGAGCATCTGTATGTTTATGGGTACACTGCGCATCCTGTTAACACTCCACTAGGCGAATACATTGTCAAAAACCTAGGTGCTACCTATGGCAAGCGCTGGATGGTCCGCGTATCGGGTGATTTCTCACAGAGTTTCAGCGCCTTAAACGACGACCCCGTGCATATGTATATGGTCGAAAAGAAACAAGCTTTCATCTGCCCCGTACAGACTAACAAGGTGTCCGATTGTGGTGCCTGTGGTCTATGTTGGACCGCAACGAAGCCTGTTGTTTTTCTGTCTCATTAATCATTCACATCTGAAAGGATATTCACGCTATGCATACCGTAACAACCCGCGACCTGATGAACGAAATCAAACGTGATGACATCAAACATGACCCATGGGGAACCGCTATGAATTGGCTGTTCTGTCTCTGTGATGAGTTGGAATTGGATCGGGGCATTCCTACGCCTGATCATTGGGAATTCCAAGCTAGTCCCTTTGGAGATGGCACCGAAGGGAATCACCCACGCGACATCATGCAGGATGCCAGTGACACCGACCTATTGCGCTTTGGTGAGGTACTGCACCGCTTCATAGCATCATGTGACGCGCAGGGCCTGTCTTACTAATCACCTATCTATCTAATCACCGCCACCTATAGATATCTTGAAAGGATAAACCAATGGAACAAACCAACCTCAAAATAGGGGTCACCAAAAAAGGCCACCGTATCTGGCTAGATG
>Ga0129324_10001178_pt1 | contig 17236 bp, 16 predicted proteins | sample CPBDNA_7_FD_96879 | JGI IMG/M metagenome (GOLD analysis project Ga0129324, IMG submission 96879) | Freshwater to marine salinity gradient microbial communities from Chesapeake Bay, USA - CPBay_Spr_15_0.2_DNA | ecosystem: Environmental > Aquatic > Marine > Coastal | place: USA: Chesapeake Bay... | reverse complement strand
TATCTTCAACTTGGTATTCAAGCTTGACGATTTGGCCATCGTATTTTGCCAATGCTTTTTCTACACACTTTCCTAAGCTGTCATAAGGTTGGGCTTTGAAAGTGCCACTGACGTGCGCAGCCAGTACAGCAGGTGAAAAAGCAAGTGCTAACAAACTTGCACCAATCGATAAACGTAACATAACAACCTCCGCTAATTAAAAAAACCCTTGTCACGGCTGATTGTATATAACAAAAATGAAAACACAATAGCTGGTGAGTTGCTTTACATTATTGAAACAGTTTTGGTTACAATCAACCATGCTTCGCGCTGAGATTGGTTATAAATATTGAATTATTCTGACACCCTTTTTACAAACTGAGACTTCAACTTCATTGCACCTATGCCATCTATCTTACAGTCAATATCGTGGTCACCGTCAACTAGTCGTATATTTTTAACCTTGGTCCCCACTTTTACAACAAATGAAGAGCCTTTGACTTTTAAGTCCTTAATCACTGTAATGGTGTCACCATCGTTCAATACGTTGCCATTCGAGTCCTTAATAGCTAAGGCTTGAAATCCTTCATCGCTTGCGTTTTGTGGCCACTCATGGGCGCATTCTGGGCAAATAAACAGATCTCTATCAGCATATGTATAGCTAGATTGACATTGTGGACACGACGGCAAATCACTCATAACACTCCAATCACATTGTTGGTCAGAAAGGCTAAAACCGTATTATAAGCAATAGCGACGATCATCGGATAATTCCCACAGTGGGTTTTATGTAAACAGGCGGTTTAATTCATGTGTACAATAAGCGCATTGACAGGATTAAAAATGAAAAATATCACAGAAATTGAAGCATCCGAACTCGCTAGCACTTTAAGCAATCAATCTATTTTACTGGTTGATGTGCGCAATCCCGAGGAGGTCGAACGCGGTATAATCCAAGGTGCTATGCACATCCAATTAGCCATGCTGCCACATGAGTTGGACAAACTATCAAAAGCAGAAGCGGTTGTTTTTTATTGTCATAGCGGCGTTCGCTCTGCGCATGCCGCCGACTTTGCTACGACCAAAGGCATTCATAGTATGAATTTAATTGGTGGTGTAGTAGCGTGGTTAAGAGCTGGCTACACACTTTGTCCTAAGCTGTAACTTAATGATTGAAGCACTGTTATGATGGAATTTGATAAAGAGATAGATGCACGTCATCTGAATTGCCCGTTGCCAATTTTGCGTTGCAAAAAAGGCTTAAGTGACATGCTGCCCAACCAAGTCTTAAAAATCATAGCGACCGACCCTGGTGCCGAAAAAGATTTCGCTGCCTTTTGCAAGCAAACTGGTCACGAATTACTACAGCTCGATAAGGTGAAAGATCAGTTAATATTTTTCATTAAAAAACGTCATACTGATTAATTCACCATGGTTAAAAAGTGAGCAATTAACCGTTTCTTTCCTTGGCAATCCCGTGATGCCAGCTCTAAAACGCACAAACACTACTTAACAGGATGATAACGCAAAGATGGCGTGCAAGTGCTCATCACCCACTACGTTGATTGTTTAGCTTTTTCTAACACTTTTAGCACGATATAAATCAGAAAAGGTAAAGTCAACGCAGTGCCTAGACCAATGAACAGCCAACCCGATTGATCAAACTGACTGATTATGGGCAACACATCAATGCCACCAAGTTTCTTTGCAAAGCCTAGCCCCAATAAAGCGGTGCCAAAAAACTCTAATGCTAAGATACCGAGCGGTAACGGTACGACTTTTCTCGGTTGCTGATCATCTAATGCGTTTGCCATTCCTCACCTCTTGAAAAAGCATTAGCCTAATTTTGCAAGTTGAGCGATTAACTTGTCAAGATTTGCGCTAAATTCTGCTACCCGTGCCTTTTCTTGCTCAACCACTTCGATTGGCGCGCGTGCCACAAAATTTTCGTTACTCAGTTTACCGTTGGCTTTAGCAATTTCAGTTTGTAAACGTGCCACTTCTTTGCTTAAACGCTCTTTTTCTGCATCAACATCAATTTCAACTGCTAACATTAATTTTAAATCACCAACTAACATCACAGGCGCATCCACTTCAGGCAATTCTGCTTCAACTTTGACTTCTTCTAGTTTGGCTAATGCTTTCAGATAAGGCGCATATCCCATCAACGTAGCGCCATTACCTGAAGCAATTAGTGGTACTTTAGTGGAAGGAGAAATACCCATTTCTCCACGCAAGCGACGGCAAGCATCAACACAAGCTTTTAATTGCGCCACCCAAGCTTCTGCGTCTTCATCAATCTTCTTAGGCTGTGACACTGGATAAGCTTCCAACATAATACTGTGACCAGTGCGGCCACTCATGGGGCCAATACTTTGCCAAATTTCTTCCGTAATAAACGGAATAATCGGGTGCGCCAAGCGCAGTATGGTTTCTAACACACGCAATAAAGTACGGCGAGTAGCGCGCTGCTCAGCCTCAGTACCGACTTGTATTTGTACTTTAGCAATCTCTAAATACCAATCGCAATATTGATCCCATACATACTCATAAATGGATTTAGCAACTAAATCAAAGCGATAATCTGCAAAGGCTTTTTCAACGTCTGCCTCCGTTTTTTGTAAGATAGACACAATCCAACGATCGGCTTGGCTGAATATCAAATAGCCTTCTGGCTTATCTGCACAAGGCGCTAGGCCGCAGTCCTGACCTTCTGTGTTCATCACCACAAAACGGGTCGCGTTCCATAATTTATTACAGAAATGACGATAGCCATCACAGCGTTGCAAATCAAATTTAATATCACGACCAGGACTAGCTAATGCTGCAAAAGTAAAGCGCAATGCATCTGTACCATAAGCATTAATGCCCTCTGGGAACTCTTTGCGAGTACGCTTTTCAATCTTAGCCGCATCTTTAGGGTTCATTAATCCTGTGGTCCGTTTTGTGATTAACTCCGGTAAACCAATGCCGTCAATTAAATCAATCGGGTCTAATACATTCCCTTTAGATTTAGACATTTTTTGACCTTCGCTATCACGAATCAAACCATGGACATAAACGTGTTTAAAGGGGATTTTGCCAGTGATGTGTTTGGTCATCATCACCATACGCGCCACCCAAAAGAAAATAATATCAAAGCCCGTCACCAGCACAGACGAAGGCAAAAACTGTTGGAGCGCTTGATTTTGTGAGTCTATCGCTTCGTCCCCCGTCCAATCTAGGGTAGAAAAAGGCCATAAAGCAGACGAATACCACGTATCGAGTACGTCATCATCCCGTTTTAAATTCCCCGTATAGCCCTCTTTTTCAGCTAAGGCTTTTGCTTCGGCTTCATCATGGGCAACAAAGACTTGACCATGGTCGCCATACCAAGCTGGAATCTGATGTCCCCACCAAAGTTGACGAGAAATACACCAGTCCTGAATATTGTTCAGCCATTGGTTATAAGTATTGACCCAGTTCTCTGGATAAAATTTAATTTCACCACTTGCGACAACATCCAATGCTTTTTGGGTAATACTTTGACCATCTGCAGTTGGCTTACTCATCGCCACAAACCACTGGTCAGTTAACATCGGCTCAATCACGACATTGGTACGGTCGCCGCGCGGTACTTTGAGTTTATGTTTATCCACTTTGACTAACAAGCCTTGTGCATCCAAATCTGCAACCACTTGTTTACGCGCTTCGAAGCGCTCTAGGCCCTGATACGGCTTTGGCGCCTCTTCGTTTACAAAGCCCTCAAGCGTTAAAATACCAATGATGGGTAGCTGATGCCGCTGTCCAACCGCGTAATCATTGAAATCATGTGCAGGCGTTACCTTCACCACACCAGTACCAAACTCCTTATCCACATAATCATCGGCAATAATCGGAATTTCACGACTACATAGTGGCAAACTTACTTTTTGACCGATCAAATGCGCGTAACGTTCGTCTTCTGGATGCACCATGACCGCTACGTCTCCCAACATCGTTTCTGGTCGTGTTGTGGCCACCGTTAAATGGCTCGAACCGTCCGCAAGTGGATAGTTGATATGCCACATCGAGCCATCTTCTTCCTCTTGCACTACCTCCAAATCGGATACCGCTGTACCTAGCTTCACGTCCCAGTTGACCAAACGCTTGCCGCGATAAATCAGCCCCTCATTAAACAAACGTACAAAGGTTTCTGTCACCGTTTTGTTCAGCGCTGGGTCCATGGTAAAACGTTCACGCGACCAATCAGGAGAAGTCCCTAGCCGGCGCATTTGTTTGGTAATACTACCGCCTGAGAACGCTTTCCACTCCCATACTTTCTCTAGGAATTTTTCACGTCCTAAGTCATGACGTGAAATACCTTGCGTATCCAATTGGCGCTCAACCACGATTTGCGTAGCAATACCAGCATGATCCGTGCCTGGTTGCCATAAGGTGTTATCCCCACGCATGCGGTGATAACGCGTCAGTGCATCCATCAAGGTTTGGTTAAACCCATGTCCCATATGCAAGGTGCCCGTCACGTTTGGTGGTGGCAATAAAATGCTAAAATTAGTATTAACTGCTGGATCTAATCCAGCAGCGTAATAGCCTTTACTTTCCCAAAAAGCATACCATTTAGCTTCAATAGCTTTGGGCTCAAAAGGCTTATTTAAATCATTTTGTGGCGTAGTAGTCATAGCGCGTGATTTTACCACAGGCAAAGTCAAGACTTAAGCCATTCACGCCTTTGATGAGAAAAGTTTAATTAGAGTGCAATGTCTCCAATCTAAACTAAGCCTACCGCTCAAACAGTGCTAAGATAGTCATCTTATCAGGCTTAAATAGGGATGGATGGATGATTGAAGCTGTATGGGTTTGGGCCGCTTTTGGCATTATCTTATTGACGATCGAAATGACGCTGGTGGGCACGCTAGACGTTTTATGGTTTGGTATCGCCGCTTTATGTGTTGCGCTCGTTGTTTGGCTGTTTCCCGACATATCGCGTGACTTACAATTAATATTATTCGCTGTGATCGCGCTCGTCTCACTCGCTGTTTGGCGCGGCTATTACAAAAAAAATGAACCGCACTCGCGTATTGGCCAGTCACAAGGCGAAGAAATCGGCCGTATTGGTAATGTCATTGAGCCATGTTCACCCAGCCAAGCAGGACGCATTCAGTTTACCCAAGGTTTAATGGGTGCTAGAGAATGGACTGCAGTTTCTGATGAACTAATTGACGCAGGGACCAAAGCAACCGTCACAGCGGTCGAAGGTAATGCCTTAAGAATTAAAGCTGTTTAATCTTTTTATTTAGTTAGGAAACTCACATGCCAGAACTTAGTATTGCAATCCTCTTATTAGCGATTATTGCCATTGTTAAAGGAGTCAGAATTGTGCCTCAAGGTGAAGAATGGGTCGTGGAACGTTTAGGTAAATTTAAAGGCATCCTCTCGCCAGGGCTGAGCGTGATTAATCCTATTTTAAGCAAAGTCAGTTATAAAGTGACGACGAAAGATATTATTTTAGAAATCCCTGAGCAAGAAGTCATTACAGCGGATAATGCTGTGATATTGGCAAACGCAGTAGCGTTTATCAAAGTGAGCAATATAGAGCGCGCCGTCTACGGTATTGAGAATTTCCGTGTTGCAATGCGCAATATGGTGCAAACTAATTTACGTTCGATTATTGGCGGCATGCAATTAAATCAGGCCTTGACCTCTCGCGATCGCATCAAAGCAGAATTAAAAAACGCAGTAGCAGATGAAGCGCTAGATTGGGGATTAACGGTTAAATCTGTTGAGATTCAAGATATTAAACCATCAACTAATATGCAAAACGCTATGGAAAGACAGGCTGCCGCGGAGCGCGAACGCGTTGCCGTAGTGACCGAAGCAGAAGGTGCAAAACAAGCCTTGATTTTAAACGCAGAAGCGCGCTTAGAAGCGGCGCGTAAAGACGCAGAGGCTCAAATGGTCGGTGCAAAAGCGTCTGCTGAATCGATTAAGTTTATTACTGAATCCGCCAAAGAAAATGTGGATTCAGCCCATTTCTTATTGGGGGATCGCTACATCCAAGCCTTACAAAGCATGTCTAGTTCTGGCAATAGCAAGATTGTCGTCATGCCAGGAGATTTAGTTAGCGCGGTAAAAAGTTTAGTCGGCGGAAAATAAAGTATTAAGCACAAACCGCGCAAGCAGGGTCACGAACAAACTTAATTGTCCGCCACTGTGCAGTTAATGCATCCAGCAACATTAAACGGCCTTGTAAACAATCACCAATCTGCATCAAACACTTCAATGCTTCAGCGGCTTGCGCAGCGCCAATCATTCCAACAAGTGGGGCGAAAACCCCATTATCCGCACAACGTAAGTCTTGCTCCTCACCCACATCGGGAAACAAACAGTGATAGCACGGACTGGATGCGTTTCTAAAATCAAAAACTGTTATCTGTCCTTCAAAACGCACAGCGGCTCCAGAGACTAATGGTTTCTTTTGTGAAAAACATATTTGATTTAAGGCATAACGTGTTGCCGCATTATCTGAGCAATCAATCACCACATCCGCCTCACGCACGAATGTTTCCATTTCAGCAAGCGTTGATTTTTGCGTCATTGTTCTCACTTGTACTTCAGGATTAATAGCGCCAATCGCTTGTTGAGCAGACAACGCTTTATTCATGCCAATCGAGGCCGTGCTATGTATAATCTGCCGCTGCAAATTACTTAAATCCACTATGTCAAAATCACAAATCGTCAATTGACCAAGCCCACTAGCCGCTAAATACAAGGCAACTGGTGAGCCCAAACCACCCATTCCCACAATTAGTGCGTGACTTTTGGTTAATCGCTCTTGGCCCACATACTCTACCTGCGGCAACAAAACATGGCGGCTATAGCGCAATAGTTGATGGTCATTCATGTGCTTAAATTTAGTGTAATTGTCCTGCTGTTATCATAGCGTTATATAGTAGATAAGGCGATAGCCAAGTAACAAGATGATCAAACTCCCCGTTTGTTGAGGCAGCTGTTGTGATGGTATGACTGATAAAAGTCGTGTTCACTGGCGTGATTAAATTTTGATTTTCATCAGCACCGCCGCTCGCTTGGTGAGCTGTAGCACCCAGAGAAAAAACCACCGCGACTGCATTTTCAATCAGGTTAATCCGATCTGTGCAACCTGAAGCTGAGCTTGTTGCACACACTTTTAAATCAGGCGCCAACCTAGCCACCCCTATCGCGTTCATGCCGTTACTGGTTGTGAACGCATCGCAATTTACATTGGTCACGGCATAGCGCAATCTATTTTGCCATGCATCTAATGCGTAACCTTGTGCATCAAGTGATTGCAAACCTAATGTTTTACCTGGTAGAAATCCCGTTTGCATGAAACAAGCACCACTGGCATTCGGATTTGCAGTCCCCGTATCATCAGGGAAAACAGCCGTTCCATTGTTAGTAGCAGGGCAAGGTAAACGACCATGGGTTTGTGCAAAGCCAATTAAGGCCCATTTTGCATCGGCTAATATCGCTTCGGTTTTTAACTGTGCGGCAACATACCGTTGTGCCTGTAATGGCAATAACACAGCAGACAATAAAAAGCCAAGAATGATTAACACCATCGCCATCTCGATTAAAGTAAAACCAAACTGAGTTTTTTTATTGTTGATTGTCATGCTAATACCTATTTTCATGGCGATACGATAAAAACTGCATCGTTATAAGCTGCCGTTGACCTTTTTAAAGTTGACTCATAAATCGTATCCCCATTGGTATTTTCAACACTATCTAAATAATCGCCAAGCCAATCTGATGGTCGTGATTGGTTCACCTTCATTTCAGACTCAACTGGCTCACCCATCGCAATTAACAAAGCGGCGATACCTTGCTGAACCCCTGCTTGCAATTGATGCAACGGAGACCATGCATAGTAGATATAGGGCTGCCAGCCGTTTTGCTTTAGCCAACTTGGCGCTTTTAAGCCAATATCAAAGCTACCTGTAGCGTTACACTCAACCTCGCCTCTATTCATCAAACAGCCCGCACTAAGTGAATGAACGTCAGCATAGCTTGGTAAGCTATAGCGAAATACATTCTGCGCATTATTGGTTAGTTGTTGTGTCGCGCATGTACCAGCCGCATCACAAACAAAACGGCTAGTCAATGATGAAGTAGTGCGACTACAACTGCCAGCACCGTGACAAGTGCATTCCTTTCCCGAGGCTTTCAAAGTTGAGCGGCAAGCGCCAGCATCCTCAGCGCTTTTCCATGTGCCACTTGTTCTGTACATTGTGACCGTATCAATCACACCAAAGGCACAACTGCATTGTGTTGCACTCATGCAGTGGCATCGGTCAGTCACATCAAACGGCACAAATCCAGCTTCATGATTGCCAGCAATATAAATATTACTTTGTATCGTTGCCGTCGCAAAGTCAGCGGCATTAGGAAAACGCCCATTATTTGATTCATAAGCCCTAAGTAACCACTTACTCTCGGCAATGACTCTTTTATGAATAGCAGCTAATAATTCATCAATCGTGATAAATACCAACTGGTCATTAAATAAATATGGCTTCCTCAAACGCGTATCATGAATATCGACAGTATGCATATCTTCGCCGATGACAAAATCTTCATCTGCACGACCGTAATCATGATTTGCATATAACTGATTATCCAAATAAAACTCGTCTAAAAACTGGTCGGGTGCCGCGCCATCTGCTCTTGTTTGAGCGCCAATATTTTCCCCAGGCGCTAAAATCACAGCAGCGACGCGGTCTGAAATCAATTGTCCACGATGATTGAAAACTTTTAGCCAAGAGTAGGTCGGGTGATGAATAATGCTGGGATTAATCACGGGATTACTACGCGGGTCGCTAGACAAGTATTCATACTGATGCACCACATTACGTGACACCGCATACCATAGCCTATGCTCTAAATGTTCATTATTGTCCAAGCCAAGACCAACCTGCTGGCCAACGCAGGGTGAGGTTTGACCATAAACAGGTAATTTACCGATTAAAAAGGCATAACTTTGTGGCTTACGAAACCGACTGCCTGATGGCAAACAATCGCTAAAACCGTCATAACCGCCACCACGCGCTCTGTCTGGAAAAGGTAATTGCCCTAAATTAACGGAATTGTTTACCGCCCATGCAATTAAAGCAGTCTTAGCTTCACCTAAGGATTGCAGGGTGTTTTGCGCACGTTTGTGCTTTGCGGCTTGAATGTCGACCGTTTTTAACAAATAGCTACTTAACCCCAACACCATCAGCAATAACAATACGATGATTACCGCACCTTCTTCAGCCGACTGACGATTAAGAGACATGCTTTCACTCCTGCTTCAACGCTTCACCGTTCACCCAGACCGTCAGCTGATGAGTATCACTGCGTTTTACATATCCTTGGATAGGTCTTTTTGGTGAACGTACACCGATTGCTTCATGCGCTTGCTCAGGCGTTTGTAATAATGTTGCGCTTTGTGGCTCAATATCTCGCAAGCGATCCAGCGCTTCTCGTTGTTCGATGGTAAAAAATAGCCTACCAAATGTATTTCCAGCAGTCACACCTTTGCTATATAACAAAGACAACATGGTAATAAAAACAAAACAACGCATTAACTTGCTGCCTTCACTGTTAACCAATCTAGCTCACAGGTTGCGGATAGATTTGGCTGTAGCATCTTCATACGGGGCTCTTTCTCGTTCAGACGTAAAATTTCACAATCACGCACTATCATCGGTGATGTATTTGAAGCGAGGCCTGTCAATAAATTGAGCAGGTCACCCGCATGTAGAAGTCCTAGCTTCAAAGTCATCACTGATCGATACAAACGATGTAGGCCGTTGCTTGCAATCAAGTGAGACTGATCAAGATGCTGCTGACCGATGTCATAGTTAATTTCAAATAAATGATGCTGCTCACGCACCTTCCGCAACTGTACAAGCCATTGTTGTCGCCGCTCTTCTCCAATCGAACCAGCTGTTATCCAATGTTGATATTGGGGTAAGTATCGCAAGTAATTTGCCTGCTCTTGTTGTGCGAGCTGCCGTTGCGTTTGCTCAAGGTTGTAATTGCTTTTCATTTGCTCAAGGGCAATAGCTTGATTGCGCACATATTGATAGGCGAAGATAAGGAATACAAACATCACCAGCACAAGACTACCCAGTTTCAACAACGTTTTTTGCAACAGGCGCCAGTCTTCTCTTCGCATATTCATCATGATGGCTAATTTTCAATCGATTTAAGGGTAATAGCCAGCTTAAATGCTGCCTCTGTCGGTATCGGAGCTTGCTCACTGGTGCTACCCCTCAAAACCTGCATGGACTCTCCGTTGACTGGTTTATGCAGTAAAACAACATCCGTCACATCGACATCATGCGCTAACTTTTCTAAAAACCGATTGACAATCGCCACAGCAGTGCGGTAATCGCCAGTAAATGGCTTGATTTCCGCATTCACAAACCCAACTTGCACCCAATTATCCATATTTGAATGCGCAGCTTTCTTGGCCGTATATTCATCGTCCTCATCCTTTATGAGTGAATACTCACTATGCACCCAACGCATTCTATTGATACTAATGCTAGGCTCATCTTCCAAAGCCGCACTAACCACTTGCATCAATGTCGCTGGCATTGCCGACGATTGGCTTATCTTTTCTGCCATCATCACTACATTTTTTAACTCACTACTCGTCATCACTCCATCGGTTGGCTTTAGTGTCAAGTTTTGATTTTGTAATAGCACTGCTGTCTGCTGCTGTAACGCCTCTCTTGCATCTGCCATCTCTTTTGCTTGCAACAACAAGTAAACACCTGCAAACAAACTCATCACGATTAGCATCAGCATCCCAACCACTAGCCGCTGGGTAACTTGTTGTATATAAAAACGTCGTGTTTTCTCTGCTGGCGCAATACTCTCAAAAGAACAACCACTTGCTAAGCAGTGCATATGCAGTAATTCTGGATACTTTTGTACCAAGGATTGGGATAAGCCCGCGCTTCTGATTTGGTCTTGCCTTTTGTGTATGCTGCATTGGAATGCACGCTGCTCAAGCATTTTCACGATAGCATCACTCGCCCTATCAAAAGCTGATAAGCTGATTGCTAACGTCGTCTCACTCGCCATGACTTTTTGACTAAGCAAGTACAAGCGCATTTTTTCAATTTCAACAAGGTAATCATCCGTTAACAGCGCAGACTCTTTGCTTGGTAACGGAACAAGTCGACTGATTCGTAAACGTCCATGCTGCAAATAGCTAAGACGCAAGCCTACAGATAATCGCTCACAAAGTAATAAATGTGAGGCCACTTGCTTGGATTGTTTAACCATCCGTCGACTGACCATCGGCATTGATGTCACTCTGGCAAGCAAAGCATTCTCAGATTGCAAAACATCCATCCAATGTTGCAAAAATCCTGAGTTACTTAGCGCATACAAAATATAAGCATCATCTTGGCGCAATGTTGTTTGACGATTTAAAAAATAAGCTGTTTTGTAATCACAATTACGATGAAATTCTGTGAGTTTACGAAGCACCATCTCACGCCTAGCAGCGCCAGTGATGTGTGGCAAGAGAGTTAATTGAAATTCTTCTTCAACCGTGTCAACCACTAAATATACAATCGCTTTTTGATGACCCGCAAGCCACTGACGAAAGCTGGTATACCCTGTTTCTTCATTTTGGTAAACCTGATGTGATTGATAGATTTTTCTGTCCCACAGGCTCGCCATTAAAAATGGTCTTGTCACATATAAAACAATGATTGGGCGTCTCAATCGCATTTATAGAGGCATATGACTAAAAGATTCATAAACTGGGCCAAGGACTGCCGCCATAATAAACAGTAGCACTAAACCCAAAATCACCGTGAGTGCTGGCTCTAACATCTTCAACAAATATTTTAAGCGCTCATCAACCTCTCTATCGTAAAAGTAACTAACATGCATCAAGGCTTGGTCTAGTGTCCCCGAACGCTCGCCAACAGCAATCATCCGCATTACTAATGATGGAAATAAACCAGCTTGCCTAAAGCTCTCGCTCAAACCGTTGCCAGCATTAATACGCTCATGTATGCGGTCTAGAGCAGACGCAACCACTCGATTGCCGACAATACTTTCACAACTTCTAATCACGGTTAGGATGGGAATACCCGCTTGATACATCAGCGCAAAATAACGAGCAAATCGTGCCATGATGATTTTCTGTAATAAGTCGCCAACCAGCGGCAGTTTTAGTTTTATTCCATCCCATTGATAACGTGCACCTGGGTGGGTTCTAATCCATGCTGTGATTGATAAGATTAGCACAATCGGCGTTCCTATTATCAGCCACCAATAATTAACAAAGGCACCCGAAATCCAGATTAATATCTGTGTGTTCCAGGGCAAAGCCTGACCTAGATTCTCCATAAACTGAACAAGTTGTGGGACGAGAAAAATCATCAAAAATGCAACCGCCATCATCACAATAAAAAAAATAAATAATGGATAGGTTAATAATTGTCTTGTATGTGAAAATAGCGCATCTTGCCATTTCAACGTTTGTGTTAAATGGTGAAACACTGTTTGCAGCTTCCCCGTCTGCTCACCTGCACTAACTAAACTCACAAACACTTCGTCAAACACATTGCGATGCATCTCTAATGCCTCTGAGAGGGTTTTACCCCCTTCAATTTCTGAATAAATAGCACCTAATACTTTTTTAAAATAGCCATTTTCTATCGTTTCCGCGACATCGTTCAAGCCAGCTAATATTGGCACGCCAGCAATCATTAACTGCTCCAGTTGAAAGCAAAACAATGCCAAATCACGCTGACTCACTTTATTACTCGCGAAAAAAGACCAACTTTTTTTTGACAATTTAACTGTTGTCAAGTCCAAACCCATTTGCTGAAGTCTCACTTCCAAGTCAGCCACATTACGCGCCTCCATTAGTCCTTTTGTTTGGCGACCAACTGGGTCTATTGCGCGATATTGATAGGTCTCCAGCATCTAACTCTCGCTAAATACGGGCTGTCAAATCAATCACACGCATCACTTCTTCGATGCTGGTGATGCCATCTAACACTTTTTGCAGCCCATCTTCTGCCAAGCTGACCAGCCCTGCTGCTGATGCTGCCGCTTTTAATTCGTCGAGATATGCGCTTCGTGAAATCAAGCTGTCCATTTCAGCATCTATTCGCAACAATTCCATAATGGCTATCCGCCCTTTATAACCTGTTGAATTACAGTTTTTACAAGCGGTTGCTTTAAAAATATTGATTGCTGAATTGGGTGGCAGATGCAGTATTTTGCTTTCCTCAACTGTTGGCTGTTTGGCGATTTTGCAATGCGGACAAAGCTTGCGAACCAATCGTTGAGCAATAATACCAATGATATTTCCTGCCATCATTTCATGTGGAATCCCCATATCGGCTAGACGAGAAAAAACACCTAAGGCAGAATTAGTGTGCAAAGTTGTAAATACTTGATGTCCCGTCATGGCAGCACGAAAAGCCATCTTGGCTGTATCTTCGTCACGCACTTCACCAACTAAAATAATATCTGGGTCTTGGCGCATAATGGAGCGAATGCCAGTTGCAAAATCCACTTTGTTGGCTTCAGAAACAGAGGTTTGCCGCAATAACGGGATAGGATGCTCAACTGGGTCTTCCAAGGTCATAATATTAATGGCTTCTGTATTTTTCTCTGTTAGTAGCCCATATAAAGTCGTTGTCTTACCGCTACCAGTTGGCCCTGTCACGATCAGCATACCTTCAGGACGAGCCATCATGCACTTTAGTAACGCTTGTTTGTCTGGCGTTAAGCCCATTTGCGCAAGCTGCATGACTGATTGCTCTCTATCTAAAACACGTAAAACAATATTTTCACCATGAATCGTCGGGTGGGTAGATACTCTAAAGTCAATTGGCCTGCCACATAAATGCATATTGATTCGCCCGTCTTGGGCGGCTCGCGTTTCCGCAATATCTATTCCACTCATAACCTTTAAGCGTACAGCGATGCTCGGCCAATAGGCTTTGTGCAAACTACGCACTTGTTGCAATACACCATCGATGCGATAACGGATCCGTAAGAATGCAGACTCGGGTTCAAGATGAATATCGGATGCGCTTTTCTTCACTGCATCAATCAATAGTGCACCAACTAAACGCACCATGGGCTGGGTATAATGGTCTCCAGCAATCGACAAACTTTGATAATCTATTTCGCCTGTTTCAATTTCTCTTAAGATGCCATCAAGGGATAATTCATAGTGATAAAACTGGTCAATGGCTGCTTCTAATTGTGACTCCTCTGCTAAAAAAGGCTTCAAACTAACCTCTGCTCCAAGCATTGCTCGCAGTTGATCAAATGCCAAAATGTTTAACATATCCGACATGGCAATAAGCATGGTATTAGATGCAAGGTCATAAGCGACTGGCAACAACCGATGACGCCTTGCAAAAGTCTCTGGCACTCTTTTTAAGGCCTCCACATCAGCCACAATCGTCTTTAAGTCAATACTTTCATGTCCCATATGGTCTGCAAGCCTATCTCGCACAACCGATGCAGATACAAAACCCAGCCTGACTAGTTGCTGACCTAACTGCAGTTGACTTTCTTTCTGCTCGATCAATGCAATCCGCAATTGATCTTGACTAATTAAACCATCCGCAACCATTGCCTCCCCGATGCGGAGTTTTGGCTGTTGTTGCTGAATTGATTGCACTGTGTCTAATTGAAATGTCATTGATCCGGTCTAATCTTGCGGTGGGGCGGGCTCCTGATTGGCTGCATCCACCGCCTTTTGTAATTGTTCAGCTGGAAGGTATTGTTTAAAAGTCTTTAATGCATCTGTATCTAAACTCGCATTCGCTATAACTGTAGGTCGCAAAAAAATAACCAATTCTGTTTTGCGATTAGCATCATTTTTTCCAATAAACGCATTACCTAAAATAGGCACCTCAGATAATCGAGGCACTTGATCGCGATTGCGCTGAATTTCATCTTGCATCAGTCCACCTAAAACGGCAGTACTTCCACTATCAATTTGCAACATTGACTCCATCTCACGCACTTGGATTTCAGGGATTAAGCTCGGAATAGTCAAATTAGGGTTGGGGTCTTGCTTATAACCCACCACACTAGAAATCGTGGGTCTCATATTGATATTCACACGAGATAACTGATTAATCTGAGGAGTCACACTCATCACTACACCCACTGGGATGGTGTTTGGTGTTGTGGTTACCGTCGATAGCACCGTTCCGCCGACGCCACTTTGTGACTGTTGTGCCTGCACAGTGAAATAGACTAGATTATTCACCACTTTCAACACAGCAGTTTGATTGTTCAGCACCATTAATTTGGGGCTTGATAACACTTTGGTATCCCCAAATTTTTTCAATAAGGTAATCGACGCAGCAATATTTCCAACGGCACTAGCAGGATTAATATATCCTGCAACCAGCCCTGCATTTGATTGCAACCCCAGTGCGTTTTGCTGACCAGCACTTATAGCACCAGTCGCGGGATTAAACTGAATCCCTTTCGCACCTAAAGTTTGTCCAAATACAAAACCGCTATTACTGGTTGTATTGTTTATCCGACTCCAATCAATCCCACTCTGAAAACTATCACTGAGCTGCACCTCAACAATAGTTGCTTCAATCAAGACCTGTTTATTTGCTCGCGTCATCACCGCATCAATAAACGCTTTAACTTTTTGATGTTGTTTATGGGTCGCACGCACACTAATTACACCTGTTTCTGGATGCGCAATCACATTAGCGGCTAATAGCGTTTTATGTTCGGAACGTTGTTTTTCCCTCTGCGCGCTGACTGATTGACTGCGAGCACTGGCATTAGAATGCCCTTCCCCATCATCGGCCAACGTACCATACCGCTTCACAATCACTTCCTTGTCGGTCTCAGCCAGTATGTCTTTAATATTGGCAATTAAGGAAGCCCACAAATGATTGTTTGATTCACTTGCAACAGTTGTGCGCGAACTGTTCTTGGCACCATTTCCAGCAGTGCTCACTATAGTGGTTTGGCCTTCTCGCCCTGTACTGGCACTTTGCCCAGTACTCGATATTTCTGTTGCTGAACCAATAAAGCTTTTAGTATCTCGCGACATATTAACGTAATCAATCTGATAAAGCCTTAGCTCAGGCTGATCGGGCGCAAGATACAGCACATCGCCCTCCATTTTGTAAGTCAAATCAACCTGCTTAGCTAAGCGCTCAAGAATAACGGGCAAGGTTTGATTAACTGCATTCATGGTGACACGCCCTTGAATCGCATCACTTATATCTGCATTTATCTTACTGTCACGCACCAAAGCAAATAAAATCTCTTTGACTGGCACTTCGTTTACCACAACACTATAAGTATGAGGTGCTGGCTGATCTACTAACCCTCCAAAATGCTGTTTTACTTCAGGCGGCGTTGGAGAAGGCAAAGGCGTAATAATTGCTGACTGCGCTTGTTCTGCATCGACAACATTCTGTTGTGATGAATTTTGTTGGTCTACATGTTGTATCGCAGTTGGGTTAGCAGATTGCCTTTTTATATGCCCATCAGACGTTTTGACGGTAGTTTGGTGTGTGCAAGCAAGCGTGGCGATACTGGAAAACAAAATCCAGCCAACACCGCTTATCCAGCGTTGCCTTACAAACGCCTGAAAAATTTGATAAATTGCAACCAGACGCATTTTCGCGAACGCGATCCAGACAAAGACCTTCATGCTAATCCATTCTTTTTATTAATTATTTTTTCTCAATATTGAACAATACTATAGCGGTTATGGAATATTGCATCAAGCGCAAAATATAATGAAAAATGACTTAAACACTACTAAGACACTCTGGCGGTGACCCCCATCAACCGCTTCTTTCCATTGCACTTGGGCTATCACCAGCCTTCACATGCCCGTTTTAATAGCTACCTTCTATTGAAATGCGTTTTGGATTTGTAGTGACAATGTACATCATGAACAAATAATCTAGCATTCAACATACATAAAGAGAGCTATTAACCCCCCTTTATTTTAATAAACTGTATGACTCAATAGTATTGAAAATCAGCGTACGATTGGTTCAACTCTGGTTAGGGTCGCCAATAAGAATAAGGCTCACAGTGATGTGGGCTTTTTTTACCTAAGCCTTACAACTTGATGAAAAATACATTCAAACAGCTGTAAGGCTAATTCCCAAGTTTGAGATCAACTCGTAGTATCCAAAGATAACAATTAAGAAGAAAATGAATATAATCACCTCATGCTTAAAATGGTGTGAGT
>Ga0129324_10001175_pt1 | contig 17287 bp, 12 predicted proteins | sample CPBDNA_7_FD_96879 | JGI IMG/M metagenome (GOLD analysis project Ga0129324, IMG submission 96879) | Freshwater to marine salinity gradient microbial communities from Chesapeake Bay, USA - CPBay_Spr_15_0.2_DNA | ecosystem: Environmental > Aquatic > Marine > Coastal | place: USA: Chesapeake Bay... | reverse complement strand
TGGCCCGAGTCGAGTGCCGGTTTGAGGCCCCCAAAGCGGCACTTCACCGGCACTCGACCGGCACCAAACGATCCCCGCACGATCTCCAGGTAGATGCAGTTTGGATTCTGGCGGTTACACTTCTGGTGGAGTGCCGGGTACACAATTTTCTCTCACGCCACGCTCGAAACACTATATCATTGCCATAAGGAAATTGTACAGCGGGCCGTACCATGCTGTTTCGCAAAGCGGGACATGTGTGCACACCACGTGTTTCCGGTGACGCGTGGCATTCGCGGCGCTCTGCGCAATAGCACGGCGCCATGGTCTTATCCAGATGCGCGACCAAAGAGCTGTCCACCAACTTATTTGTCAGGCAATGTAGAACAAGCTTGCAAGTCTTGGACTCTAGTCGATGGGCAAACGGTGCCGTGTAAGTGTCTCTGAAAGCGAAAGCGGCGAGGACAGCGAGGACAGCGACGACAGCTTCATTGTGCGCAGCGACGAGGACGACGACAAGGAAGGGGAGGAAGAGGAGGAGGAGGAAGAGGAAGAAGAGGAGGAGGAGGAAGAGGAAGAAGAGGATGAGGTCGAGGATGAGGATGAGGACGCGTACCTTCCCAAGAACAAAATGAGGGAGAAGTACATTAAGAATCCCAAGTTGGGGGAGCGGCCAGGGTATGTCGATTCGCGGGAACACATAACACAGCTCACCCCAGAGGAGACATGGACTCACATTACCAACAGACTCTGCACTGAGGCTGCCCGTCGCAAGTTAGGACTCATTCCAAAAGAGCACGGAGGCGTCCGAGTCCTCTCGCGATTCGATTACGGATCCAGTGGCTTGAGCAGGTGGAACAGCAAGGCGGCAATGGGCTCCTACGAACACATACTTGTGCCCACCGTCGAAGAACTCTTCTGCCAGAAGGCATACCAGCCACCCCCCGAGCGTCGGAATTCGATCCCAAAGTACGCCTTCAATGGCTGGAAACAAATTATGCACGCTGAAAGTGATCAACTCGGGGACAGTGTCGAACTCGGTGATTTGTGGTGCATTTGCTGCCAGAACTACAATCGGAACAGGCTTAAAAACGTCCAGATCATGCAGCATGAGAAGAGCGGAATCTACCTCCTTACCGGCGGCAACTGCGCCGCCTACATGCTCGGCATGGCGTCGTGGAACGAATCTGCCCATCTGTGCCCTGTCGTCGACGCGCATGACATGGAGCGTCAGTTTAGGATGATCATGTACACCGGACGCCTTGTCTAGGTTGAATGATTCAAGTGCCCTGTGTCTGCAGCGGATCTGTGCAGAACGGTGGTACACCCTTCACCCTGAACGCCCAGTGTTTAGTGTGCCGGAAAGCTCGTCGGTGTACTCGAAGCGTTTTGGCATCGCCATCGCGTGGACATGGCAGGGGTGTAGTGACGTGGAGCAGAAGAGGATGCTATGTATAGCGATTGCCCAGTGACGTTTTTTCTGCGGCGAGGGTGGCCTGTAATGCCAACTCACTGCTGTCTAAAATATGGTCTCCATTCCACTCATTAGTCAGGTCCGGACACACGCCCGCTAACCTCACTGTGGGTCGGAAGCTCCCACCAAACAGCGAAACACAAAAGACTCCGCCAGTGACCACTAGCGAGAACAGATGCAAGCCCAGGACCAGCAGCGTGCCCGGGACCTCCCCGCTCCCCGCACCATTGCGCCCTCCCGCGAGGACGTTCTCTCCAACCTTGCCTTCTTCTTCGGCGATCCCGTCGTCCCGGAGAAGCTCCGCGACTACTCGGAGCACCACGCCATGTAAGCAACGCCACGCTCTGTGCCATACTCGTACCCGTGTTTGGTTGGAGATGCGTTTGGTGACAATCGGTTCACCCCTCTTGTGTTCGCAGGACCTTCCACTTTCCCGGTACGCCCGCTACACCCTGCTCATACTGTGCCCGGCACACACACACACACCACATCCGGGTCGATGAAGTCTCGAGAAGAGAGGACAAAGCAAGCGCGAGCAAACCGCGCGAGGAACAAACAGCTGGACGACGAAGTCTACGAGTGCGGTGGCTTTCGTGTGTTGCCAAGTCTCTCAAAGAGCACCTTGAAAGCCAACTTGGCGAATGAGAGTCGCTTGAGGACTACCAGATAGACCACATCTTTCCTCTGGGCAAGTACACGAAAGCAGAGTTCTTCAAGATGTCTCACTGGTCAAACCTCCAGCCTCCCAAGGCATTCGACAACAACATCAGGCACAACAACTTCCCATCAAAAGCGGCCGCCTTTAAAGTTCATCGAGAATATTGGCCGACTTCAGCAATCGGCCACTACGACTGAGATCCGGACGTGGCGATGAAGATACGATGGCCGAGTGGCTGTCCGTTCTGAGCCTTACAGCACATACACCACAGCTCCCGTGCATACACGTTGCCTTCTGACACGCTTGTTTGTGTGCCTTTGTCGCCGATCCAACAAAAAACGAGCAGACGCATACTACGGCCAGAATACCAGTGAGTGGCCTTAGATGCTAACGAGAACACACGCCACCCCCCCCCCGACAAAGCTGACACACACCTCTCTCGTTCGCAGAGATCCGCGAGACGCTGAACAACCTCATTCTCAAGTCGCCGCAGGAGTGGCACACCCAGGTCGCCCTGCCGTTTGTCAAGATCGTCGGCACGACCGTCGAGTGGGACGAGTGAGTGCTGCTCCGTGAACTCCATGACACTAAACAACACAACATACTACTGCAATGCGGACACGAACTCGAAGTTGTGTTACGCAGGATCCGCTTCGATGTGCGCCTACTCCAGCGTGTTCCGTACGAGGGCATCTCGCGCATGTCGACCAGCCTGCGCCGTCGCCACCGTGACCGCGTCGTTCGGTACGCAGCACCCCTTCTAACACCACAAGATACCCTGTCATGTGTTTCAAGGCTGACACGCTTTTGTTTTCGATCACAGTCGCGGCATCGGCCTGACCATCGAGAGCGACTTCTACGCTACCGAGGCCGGCCGCGCGCACTTTGCAGTGAGTACCGGCCACACGCACATTCCCCCACCGCCTCTTCGCGCTCCGGTACTGGCGGCCAGTCCACTGACGCATGCTTTCGTGTGTCTTCACAGGACCAACTCACATCGATCCGCTACTGCGTCCAGGAGACCTGGTAAGCGCTGCCCCACCACAGAGAGAGACCCCCTACCCCGGCACAATTCTGTGGCACTTTCCTTCTCTGACCTTTCTGTCTTACACCACAGCAATTTCGACACGATCTTTTCCTATCTGACCTGTGGGAACTACGACTTCCGTTATGATATCCAGAAGGGGTACGCAAGCAACCTTTCCGATTGCCCGATTGCCCGATTGCCCGATTGCCAATTGCATTTCCATCCATCCGTGCTGTTGCTCACCGTTCTTGTGTGTTTCACAGGCTCCGCCCGCGCCGCTCCGTGCGCACCGCCATGGCGAACGAGATCAACATGTAAAATGCCGTACGCACTCTACCCACCCCCCTCACCTTAGCTCCCCAAGTGCTACCACTGACATTACACTGCCTCGTATTTCAGGTACGGCATTGTTCAGAAGGACCAGATGGGGCTCGACAAGGCCGTCGAGGAGGTCAAGCACCGCATGTCGCGCTACAGCGTCTCGCCGAACATGATGTACGCCCGCCTACAACTCGGACACAATCAGTCTCTCTGTGTAGTACTAACTCCAAGCTCACCTTGCAGTTGTGTGTGTCGGCTCTCAGGATCATCCCTCCGCAGCTCTCGCTGTACATGTCGCTCGCGCCGGAGGCCAAGCTCACCTACCCGCTCGCGGGCCCGGCGGGCCAGGCCACCTTCAACGCGGGCATGCAGGGCTTCGAGGCTCAGCAGTTCCGCGGCCTGGGCGTGTTCACTTCCACGCCGGTACGCAACAACGCCATCCCAACTTTGCCTGTGTTGTGCCAGTGCCGAACCCTAATGCCGTCTTCTCACACACTTGATCTGTTCTTGCCCCGCAGTACGAGGTTTCGGACGACCAGGACAGCGTGCAGATGCTGCAGCGCTCGACCCAGATCGGCGAGTTCTACCGCATGTCGCCCCCGGCCGTCTGGGACCACACAAAGCGTCTCCCGCCGTCGTACATGGACATCATGTAAGCTTTCGTCGTTGACTATCTCCTACCTCATACAACCCCTTGTCGCTCCATGCTGTAATCTGACTTGCACCGTGCCTTCGTGTCCACAGGATCTACGACGAGGAGTCCGACCGCCACGTCCACATCCCGTTCGAGCAGGCACTCTCGGCCACCTGCTACGGTCATGCGGACGGCCCTGTCGGTGACCTGTTCAAACTCAATGCCATGGACGCTGACCTCACAATTCGCGTCAACAATACCGCTGCGGCTATGCGCAACTACAGCGACACACAGGATATGTCGGAGGAACAAGTCGGCGGTCTTGCAGCGGGTACTGGCTTGAAAGGCCTTGCATCCAGTGACGCCACCGAGTGCAAGGGAATCGTGCAGGAACTCATCAAACTAGTCAGAGCCGGCGTCTGGGTCCCGGTTGAGATCGTCATCGCGCGTCCGTTCATCGAGCACCTCATGCTCTCGGCAATCGTCACGGTTTCGGGCCGCGACACCGGCGCGACGCTGTTCGGCCCGGCGGACATGCAGATCTCCGCCAACACCTCCGTGAAGACCATCGAGGGGTACGCTTGCTTTTTAGAAGCAACTCACTCACACGGACACACCTACACATTTCAATACCGTGGCACTGGTTCCCTGCCACAAACACGCCCTGCAAGCGCAACGGTGGGTGCAAGACTATGGATTCTCAAGAACAGTGTTGGACGCAGATCGGTGTCCTTACGCGGCATTCTGCCAAAGGGGTGGCGATGCAAGGCTGTGTTTTCTGCAGAGGGCCCTAAGACCGCCAGACTAATGCATATGCGGCCGAGTTTGAAAACTCTGCCATTCTCGACATGCAAGAGCCGGTCGAACATCGTATCCATAGCAGTTGCGGGAATACGCCACTCTAGCAGAAGACGTTTCTGTTCGAGCACGACGGAAAAGCAGTACAAGTCGGCATCTCCGGTTGCGTAGGGTATCTCAACACCTCCTGTTGGTCTGACTCCTATGTCGCTGCGCGTGCCATCGTGCCACTTGCGCACCTCGACGCCTGCGCGAGGTGCCACTTCGACAAGCATGGAGATGGAATCATCTTCCACGCGAGTGGTCGACTTGGCCAGTCCCATTGCAAGCAGCGAATTGATGTTCTCAACGCGAGAAAGCTCGCGTGCTGCTACGCGCTGAGAAACTCATGAAGTATCATTGCGGTCATTGATGCGACAACCCTTGCAAATGCTGGTTACTCCAAATTGGCCCATGCAAATTCTGAAACTGGAAGCTTGGTATCACAACGAGAGCAGATTTTCTGACTATGATAATACACTTCAACAGCCCTCTTTCCCTTCCTCTGCACGATTGCACACATGCCCTAGACCCGTGTAAATCTTCACTGACAGTTAGAGCGTGACACTTCGCAGGCACTACACGTGTCACACCAAGTCGGTCATCACCAAGCCGCAGAACGTGTACGTGATGCGCGACATCATGTGCTCTGGCTATGTTGCGGGCGGGAACACGCGCTTCTTCGGTGAGGGTCCCGGGGGCTTCAAGTCTACGCCAGCGGATCCAGAATCTGTGAAGGCTGCCATGGAGGAACGCCTCTCGTTCCAGAACGACAACGACGGAGAGTACGGCTCTATGCTCGCCTTCTGCGCAGAGTTTGGAGACGGTTCCAAGCGCGATCAGGTGATCAGCATCTCCGACCGCCTGCTCCCGTGGGAGGTAAACAAGGACCCGACGGAAAAGACGTACTTCCCGGGCGGCAACGCGAACTTCAAATCCGTGCGCAACGTCCTCGCCCTCAACACGATCCACTTTGGCGAGGACGTCCGCGCGGCCGAGAACATGGAGTTCATCTCGCAGGGCAGCATGAACAACTCGCTCTGCTTCGTCGGCCCGCACCGCAAGTACAACCCATTCTCCAACCAGTACCATGAGCTCGTTCCCGGCCAGGGCCACTTCGGCCCGGACGCCATTCCGGGAGTAAGTGCTGCACACATTCGAACTCTTTCCTTCTTCCTTTACACATTTACTACACAATTTCAACTACACGTCCGCGGTTACATGGCAGTCGCTTGTGCACATCACTGACAGCTAGAGACCCCTTCCTGTGACAGGATGCACGCTGGCGTCGCGGCGAGTCGGTCTCGCTCAAGGCGGCCCGCGACAACATGGTCTCGCTCGAGGCGGCTGCGCACGCGCAGATGTTCATGACCAAGCGCGTGTAAGCGGCAAAGCGGAGTGCTGTTGGCCACAAAAGGACGCGGTATGGGGCGGCGTTGCGGTTGAGACCGCGAGGTGGCTCTGTGGGAGTCATACGGACACTGGGAGTGGAAAGAAAGCGAGAACGAGAAGACCCGTGCGCAGACGCACGGGTGCGTTTGGGTACGGCTTTGGGAAACGGGAAGCGTATTGTTACGGAATCTGCCAGCGAGCGCGACCGAGTCTCCCATTACACGGTGGACTTGTATGTCTTGTGAGATAGTACCGCCGCGCGTAGCAAATGATATACGGCACCAGAAATAAACCACTTCTCGTAACTAGGTCAAGGGCTTGTGACATGTGACGAGTGCGGTGGCGCGTCTCGAGCCAGCCATCTCCCCGCCTATTTTCTTCACTCACCCATCCCCACCCTCTCCCTCATCCTTCTACATGACCGAGTAAACATCTTCATACTCGTACTCGGCGAGTGCGGCGAGCACCGCAACCATGTCTTGGTCCTTAAAAATGTGGCAGACTATGGCGTCCGGTGCCGCCATGCACGGCAGAGGCATCTTAACTACGGTGCCGTGCATCTTGTAGTCGCCCCGGCTCGTGTGGTATGGCACGCTGGACTTTTGCACAATTTCGAAATCGCGGAAGTCGGTCGGCTGCTTGTACACGTTGCCGCCCTGTAGCGCGAAAAAGATAAACTGTGTGTCCATTTCGCTCTTCTTGTCCATCTCGCATGCCTCCGACATCAGGCTAGTGAGCGTGTCCTCTGCGCAGCCGGCTTCGACGGAGAGTGCGTTGAGTCTCTGCTTGCCGTCGGTGCTGATTGCGTAGCCAGCCTGTGCTAGATCGCCTTCAATGCCGCCCCCACGGATGAAGCTGGTGACCTCCGCCAGTCCGTGCCCCTCCTTTCTTTGCGGCGACCACCTATGCGGACGGTGCGGAGGACAGAAGGGAGGGATCACCCGAGCGGGCCGCATCCGCCATGCGCCGCGCTGTGTTCTAGATTCGGTATACAGTTAGAAAATGGTCGTTACTATCCCCGTAAAGTCATTTTAACACGGCGCCGGATCTCTGGTCGTCAGCGCACGTGACTAGGGTCCATGCTCGCGCGGACCAAGTCGTAGATCAAGTCCTCAACCCTCTCTACCCTCTCGGACGGATGATCGGGGGCGGGCCCGCCGTGTTTGCGATACTTGTCCAGACGTGACCGGTACCGCTCAAACCACTCCCACAGCGTGAGCACATACACCACGTGGGCGTTTTTGACCTCTGTGTTGTTTTCCGACCTCAGAAGCTTGAGCTTCCTGGGATCCAGCATGTGCACGGGTGGCGTCTCGGGCGTGGAGAGCATGTCACCTCCAATCCTGCATCTACCACCACCACCGCATGCTTCCTCCTACCACACCTCGCTCCGCGCCCAACGCAAAACGCCCAACGCCCAACGCCCAACGCCCAACGCCCAACGCCCAACGCCCAACGCATGTGCCATATTCCACGAGCCGCTCAGGCGGCGGTAGCAAAAGGCAAGAACCCGCATCCGGTGGCGAATTGGCAGCGTGCGCCATGTCCTAGTCGGCGTCGGTGTCCATGGCCGCCACGGAGGCAGCGGCTTGCGCAAGGTCCTTCTCCTCGACCGCGGTCGGCTTCTTGGTGCCAAAGGCACGGTGGTTGGCGATGCGCCGCGCCTTGGTGTTCGAGAGGCAGTCTAGCGACGGGGGCGGCTTGGGGTAGCGGTTGACCACGGGCGGCATCAAGCCGCGGATGTCGGAGTGCAGACCTCCGGCGATGCCATCCTCGAGCGTGTCGCCCGCGGCAAGGAGCATCTCGTGCAGGCACTGCATCTTCTTGATGATCTCTCTGTGCGATTGGCCCAGGCTGTGGCTGACGACCTTGCGGCGCACGACGCTGTGCTTCCTACCACACAGCACGTCGCGGGTCGACGGCTCGCGGGTGCTCTCCTGCTCGTGGGTCTCGGCACCCTTGAGCGACTCCTGATACTTGTTGCCGTGGTAGAGGGCCTCCATGCCTTCCCACGACAGTGCCCATGCCACGTCCGGGCAGTTGGTCGACCAGCCCTCGTTGCCGGGGCGCCTGCGCCACGCCTCCTGTGCGAGCGCGAGCGTCCAGAAGGGCGCGCTGGCCGTCGGGAGCAGGCGGTTGTCGGGAGTGCGAACGACTTGGTTGATGGCCGTGATCGCAAGGTTGCCGAGCGTGTCGTGCATGTCGTCTGTGAGGAAGCCACCGCGAACGCCCGAGTCCTTGAGGAGCAGGCGCGACAGGTGCACGATCTGGTAGTAGCGCAGCTGGGCCCACGTGTCGCCGCGCTCGCGGTTGTTCTGCCAGATGCGCACGTACATCGACGAGTTGCCGGTGACGACGCGGCGTTGGTGGTACGCCGCGCTGCGCGCCTCGCCGCTGACGCTCTTGAGCAGGCGCGCGCGTGACTCCTCCTCGATCTTCTTCTGCTTCAGGAGCTCAAAGTCCTCCTCGTGGAGCTTGTCGTCGATGGGTGGCTTGGTGGAGATGAAGTGCGGCATCTTGGTCACCCCCTCCGCGCTGACGCCGCAAGCGCCCGCGTCGACCTCGATGCGGCGGTGTGCGACCTTGCGGCTCTTGGCCTTGTAGGGAGGCGGTCCGACGGGCTCAGTGTGCACCAGTAGGGCAGTGGACGACTCGGTGGTGATCGAGAGTGCCACCGGAAGCATGGCCGTCGAATGCGTCGCGACGTGGTCCTCGGCAATGGACAAGGGCAGCGAAAAAGGCGGAGGGTCGCTTTCCTCGAGGCCGACGGGCGGCAGACTTGGAGAGGAATCGGGGCTGTCCATGCCCATGAGCATGTCATGGATGCGGCGAAGTTCAGGCGTGTAGCCGTAAGGCTCTTGATGCGACTTCCAGCTGTCAAATCGCACGGACTGCAGCAACGACATGACACCCTCGTCCGGCGCCACGTCGAAGTCGGATCCCGGCGCCACGGAGTTCTCCCTCAGGAGCGGTTCATGGTCCATCGGTCCGTCGATCACTGGAGAGCGAAACATCTCACTCTTCTCTGTCTCTTTCCTAGTTTGGGCTAGCGTTCATATTCAACCACGATATATGGGCAAGGGTGTCGTGGCGCCGGAGACACGTGGCGCCGGGACTCACTCGGCGGTGCCTCTCGATACTGGCTGGCGTGCAAATAAATAGTGGAGCTCGCACAGCAATCACAGTAGGTGGGCCAGTCAAAATGCCAGGCATTGTGGCGCCGCGCCCTAGCGCCTTTCCCATCGACGTTAAGCGTGCAGGCAGCGAGGTCACCCCCCCAGGCGCAGCCCCACCCGCCAAGTCTGCCAGGAAGGGAGAGGCTGGGCCCAAGCCTTCAAAAGCACACAATGATATAAATGCGGCCGCGATTGCCATGAACAACGGACTCGATATGGTCTTTTACACCCCGTGCAACCTCACAAAGGGCAACGGCCATACCAACGAGCAGGACCTCATTCAAGACTGGGTAGTTGTCCAGTTTCCCCCTCACGAAGAGGGTGGTAGCAAAAGATTTGAGTGCCGCCAGCGCAAAGACTTGGACACGGCCGTGTCTGAGCTGCCGCCGTATCCCGAAACTGACACAGCTGAGTGGGCTGCTAAGACCCTGGCCGTTAGGCAGGCGATGGTGGACAAGTACGTGGAGTACAACTTTCGACCATTTCTGGACGCCATAAAGAACGACGAAGGTTACAACAAGGCCGAAGACTTTTGCAAAGCCGAGGCCGAGCGACTGGTTCCCGAATGGACAGAACCTGATGTCTTGCGTTCGAGCGATGGTCCGCACGCCCCGGTGCAATTCGAGCCTCACAGGTTGAGCGAGGAGGCTCAGAAACTGAAATTCGGCCCGCAAAAGGACGATGAATATAGGAGAAAAGCCTACGACTGGTCCACATCGCCATTGCAGCTCAACAATTACGAACTTGCGCTGGGTCGCTTCAGTTCGTGCTACGCACAGAAAAAGAAACCGTTCAATTTTAACTTGGTGATTCCGGATCACAGCCGCATGTTTTCAATGCCTGAGCACGAGGCGATTCTTGGAGGGATGCTCAGGAAGCGAAGCGAAATTACCACGGATGACGGAAGTCCGGCGCAGACCTGGGTCTACGAACGGAATGTCAATCATATGGTGGACGCCGCAACGTTATACGCAGGAAACACAAGTATTCCCTCGAATGAAAAACTGCAGGAATTCCGGAGTGCTTTTGGTAGAACGCGAGAGCTCATGATCGACAAATTCAAAGCAAAGTGGTTCCAGCCGCCCACACATTCGGTGCCAGTGGGTGTCAACTTTGGTGATTGGTGCACGCAAAATGGATTTGACCCTCAGCAAGAGGCGGAAAATATGATTCCCGCCTTCAACGAAAAGTATGGCTTTCAGCACTACCCTCCGAAGACTGCTCCCGGCTCAAGCATGCAAAGGAATAAAAACGATATTGCAAAGGCGGCATACGACTTCTTTAATGAGGAGGGGTTTAAAGAGATAAGTGATCGCTTCGCGCATTTGGACAAGTTTGTCACGACTGGCAGAAAGAATGACACGCCGGGGGAACGTGTTTTCATCGGCACGCCTCTTGACGTGCTGTGGGTGGAAGAATGGCGGGATTTTTATCAACGGTACAAGACAGCCGTCACTCCAGAGAAGGCGGCAAAAGAGCCCAAGGGGAGCATCGGCGAGGAAGCAAAAACGAAGGTCGCGAATAGTATACCACCCGAAAGCTACCTGTGGCTTCTCGTGAATACATACTCCAATCGCAGCGAGAGGAAAAGGGAGCACAGAGCGGCGATTTCTAGGCTTCGAAGGGCTCGCACGGGCTCGGAAACCGAAAATTTCGATGCCCAGAAGAAGAGTCTGGTGGAGGCTGAGACTACCACACTCGAACAGGAGAACAGCGCACTGGACGCAAAAAGAAAGGAAATCGGTGAGGATAAACTGTCCGCTCATATTTCTGAAGAGGAGCAGGCGCTGCTTAAGGTGCTCGGAACAGATGAGCTGCGCTTCACCTACCTTAATATGAAGTACCAAATCGATCTCAGTGTCCTTGAGGAGAAGATCCGCAGGCAGTCAAAGACACCTAAGAAGCTCGATCAGAATGCACAAACTGGTGAGGGAATGAATGTAGTACAGGATGTGTCTGATGACGATGACGATAATCTAGCAGACAACCCTCCCCCGTACGAAGATATGGAAATTCTCCAGAGCGACGACAACCGCGTTGGTGCCTATGACCGCGACGATATTCACGTTGCTTACCTCGACCGCATCAAAAGCTTATTGGTCGATTGGGAACGTTTTTACAATCTGGAACTTAATACCATTGTGCAGAAATGGAATGACGAGAAGACTGAAGCGTTCAAAGAATACGCCAGACTCGATCCGAATTCTAGGAGAGAATTCCGACGCACTCCACGGAAGAAAGACACCACGAGGCGCACAGAGCCTCAGGTTAAATACAGTACAGACCCGCGGTATCAGGCGTACAATGGTCTGGTAACTAACCTTATGTTATTATCCCAGGAAACAACGATCGAGCAACGCACCGACAATGTCTACCACGCCATGTACAATGGGTGGAAGCAAATAATTAAACCAACAGAACGCACTAAGTTCCTAAAAATGGCAGCTGTCGTGCTTGGGAAATTCTACGGCGAGTTCTTTGCGTACATAAATGATCTCGAATCGTTCCAGGGGCGGGTCAAGATGGTGTTTGCCAACTATCGCATCGAACCATTCATGAAGCCCGACAATATAGGCACCTGGAGGGTCGTAAAGTACAACGAGTCCAATGAAGAGTTACTCGGTGGCCGGATCAAGAACACAAACGTCCTTCACTTTTACGAGAACGAAATGCATGCGATTCCAGGAGGTGTGTGGAGGCACTCGTGGATAAGAGTTTACCGTAACAAAGACCCTTCGAGTGGAGACGTGCGCTACAGCATATACGAGCCACCGGAGGGCGTGGCCGACTCAGACGGCAAAACTGCGTGGGATAATGCGATGAAAGTCTACAACTCTGCTCGCCGAAGCATCCACATCGAAGAGTTTATGGAGATTAAAAGGCAATCCAAGAAGGATGCTGAAACCACCATCAAGGAGTATGCGAAGGAGGGGTTGCTCACGTGGGACCCGGCCAGCGAGACTATCCACAACATCGTTCGGCCAAAACAATCTAAGTCGATTCTGATCGACGTCCCTGACGTCAAAGCTCGAGACTACAATGAGCTAATAACGCTTGTATCAGCTTACTACGGGAGCAAAGAGAAGGACAGTATCGTGCAGAACCTCGAACCCCCCGAAAACGCATACGCCGGTGTTTCCGCCGACGACGAGAGTGATGAAGACGACGAAGACTACAAGCCGAGCACCGATTCGGGTAGCGACACGGCCACGGACGAAGAGGAGGAAGAGGACGGAGGAGGCAGCACCGACACCGGACCCGCGGCTGTTGCCCTCGCCTCTGATGCGACAGTCGACGGCCTGGCACAAGCGTTTGAGCGCTCCGCGGTGTACCGGAACGCGGCGCAGAGGCAATGGTGGGGCAGCTCGACTGCGTGGTGGAAGTCTGGCTATTGATTCTGACACCGTGAGTAGCACAGCCGAATGAGTTTGTGTATACGGACCTCGATCCATCTGTCGAAATCGTTGTTGTCTCGGTGAGGCATGGCGTTGTTGTCGCAGAATGTGCGAGACTCGAAGCTTAGCTTGAACGCATGAAATTGGAGGGTGTAGTGCCCAGTGCCGTGGTGCTTGAGCAGCGCACAGGTAGGGGAGAAGCGGACAGTGGGCGCTCCGGGGTCGACGAACAGTAGATGCGTGTTGTAGACGAGGGGAGAGCTCCTCTCGAGCGCAACTCCCCTCGTCAGCACGGAGAGCGTTTTGCGTGTAAATTCCTGTAAGCTCTCCGAGCCGTCGTCTCTAAAAACCGCATTTGTTGCGATGGACACGCACCCACTGTCAAAGCTGCCGCTCTTTGGCGAGCTCGCGCATTTGAACACCCAGCGGTTCGCCGTCCAACTGGATTTCACACCCATTATTATAGGCTTCCTTACAGAGAGCTGAAGTTGTTTACAGCAGCTCGTAAACATGATCCCGCTGATTGGGCATTCTAGACACAGTACGTCCTGAACCGCACTCAGACAGTCTGTCTCTAGATATAGCAGACACGTTTCGCGCGTGCGGACATGCATGTGCATCAAGGGAGGTGCCGGTGCCGCCTTTAGACTCCAGTACTCCCTGGCCCTCTCTCTCTTTCAACCGCATGCGTTAGCGCCCTCTGCTTTGTAAGTACGGCCCGCCGCATGCGGAGTTTGAGCAAAGCGGCGGCGGGCCGCGTCGCAGTCTTAGGCAGTGTCGCTTGTGGGCTGGCCCGCACGCGAGGTCTGACCGAGGGTGCCGAGGTTCCCTGATTTATTAAAGTTCACGTAAAAGGTAACGATCATGGAGCAGCCGCCACATACAAAGAGGTGGCAGACGACCGCCGCGGAGTAGAAGTCGGCGTCCCGCATGGAGTAGGCAAGGTACGCACACCCCAGCGAAAGCTCGAAGAAGACGAGCCAAAGCAGGATCACGGTGGCCATCGTCGACCGGAACACTTCAGTGTTCTTGGCAAACATGGCGTGGAGCAGCACGGCGACGACGATGGGCCATACCATGACTCCATAAACGGAGCCGAGAGCCTTGGCGGAGTCTGTAACGTCAGTGGTTTTACCAAGTGCGCTGTTGCCCCAGGACATGATCAGGCAGAAGGCAATGATCCACGTGAGAGCGTGCAACAATCCGATCGCAGCGCCCCAGAACGTGGTCGTGCTGCCGACGGTGAGCACGGTGGTCTCAATCACAAAGGACTTGGCCACGTTGGGCACAATGCCATACATGCCGATGGGAGCTGCCTTAGTTGCCATGGTCTCGGGCTCAGACGTCACTGACTGAAGCTTACTCTACCATCCTTATGCAGTGCATCAACAACATAGACCCCACGGCGCCACATATACCCCGGCGCCACGATTGCCGACCAATATCTTTGCCCATTGTGTGCGTCGTAATATGGATTGAGTCTAGTGGTAGAGGCAAGGTGTGGCGGGTTTGGGGGTGCTGCCTCTTCCCTGGCGGCGTAACCCGCTCCTGTGGTCGGCGGTCGTGGCGCCGGAACTGCCGCAATGCACGGTACCAAATTCGCGCCCACGCTCCCGTACAAACGCGCCTCTGGTACCAAGTCGCCGCGCCCGGCGTACCTTTTCGGCCTCGACGCGCACGGCGAGTCTGTCGACGAACACAAAACACGCCGAGTCAAAAGCGACGCGCCCTTGCCGCCACACCTTCACCCCATCAAGTGTGGAATACCCGGTAAACTCTATTCACCGTTTGACTACGTCACGCCCATCTGCAACAGCATGTCCCAGCTTTACGACAGGGCATACGGAAGCGGTATGGGCCTCCTGGTGCAGCGCGAGGAGCGCCGCCGGATGCGCACTATCATGGACTCTGCCGGCGCTCCCGGCTTTTCTGCCTTTGGAAACGACATGAGCGCATTTGAGGAGATGGGCATCAATCAGTACGCCACCAACGTGTCCAAGAAGCCGACGCACTTGAAGCCGGGTGAGCTCTGCGTCATCTGCCGCACCACGAAGTCGGGAAGCCAGCGGGTGGACCAAAGGTCGGGGCACCTTGTGTGCGAGGAGTGCGGCGCGGAGGGAGAGCGCTACACGTACGGCTCCGACTACGAGGAGACCAACGACACCGACAAGTCCACCGCTCGCGCAGACCACCCGGCCAAGGAGCGACAGGACCCCAAGTTTGTCAACTGGCCCAAGACGAGCACGACCATTGCGACGGGAGACAAGCGAAATAACAAGATCGGATTTGCGCAGGAGCTCGTCAACAAACAGGCGGAGCGCGATGAGACCAAGCTCAGCCACGGAAACCAGCGCAAGCTCACCGCGATCATCGAGTCGATCGACGGGCTGCTGAACGAGATGGCACCGGTGGACGACGCCATATCGCGTCGCGTGCGAATGGACGCCTCAGCGGCGTTCTGCGCGTCCGTCGCCCACCACAAGAAGTGCAAAAAGAAGGAGTGCCAGAAGGCCTTGTTCGACAAGCCGACGCGCGTCATCGCGCGTGAGAGCTTCAGCTACAGCATAGATCAGATGTCTGCGGGCACCGGCATCGACGGGGTGAGCAAGCAGAAGGTAGTGGCTCTCCAGGAGCGTGTGCAGAGCTCGCTCGTGTTCAGCCACCGCGATAACGCAACGCAGCACCAGAGCTGCCGCGCCATGATCGCCGCGATCTCGACGGGAGACAATGCCGTCGAGTGTCCCTCAGTCGACGAGGAGGATTCGCTCAAGACGCCGGAGGAGAAGTCCGCCGGCCCGGCCGGCACCGGCATGCCGATTGCGCGTCATAATTCGGACGTACAGAGCTCGTCGATCATGCGGATGCGCGACCAGATCAGCCGCCTCGGCATAGTGTACAGCTTTCCGTCGCACGTGCAGACCGCGGCGCTGTTGGCGCTCAAGGATGCAGCCTTCTTCAAGGCCCTCACGGACCAGCCTATCGCTCCGTCGAAGAAGCTCAAGGAAGCGTCGGCCTACCTTCTGTTGCACAGCATTGCGGAAGAGATGGGAGCGGCTTTCGCTGACCCTTCGGATGAGCAGTGCCGCCGAGTTGGACTCGACGGCGTCGACACCCGTCCGATCATCAACCACGTGCGGTCCATGCTGTCAAAGACGGCAATCGGAACAACGGCTGTGGACGACGACGAGCTCTACTGACGCACTAAGCTACCAAGGTAGCAGCGACTGGCTTCCGGAGCGGCAACCGCGGGACATGGCGAGGGATGGCTCCGCGTGGCGGGAGGTGGCGGGAGGTGGCGGGAGGTGGCGGGAGGTGGCGGGAGGTGGGTACGGGTGCTCTTATTGGAGTGTGCTCGTGTCTCGCTATTTTGTGCGCAGTGGTGCCGCTAAGATGCGGCATGGGCACCACGAATGAATGTCGAGAAGAGGCACTGGGATGAAACTTGAGAGAATTGCGCGTGACATTGCTTCAAACGGTATAGGTGAAGACAAGTCCATTGATTTCGGGGCCGCTGGGCTGTACCTTCCAGCGGCGCAGACTATTTTCGCCACCACTCTTTCCTCGTGTGTCTCCGTTCTTGCGTGCTGGTTGATCCCCGTGGGGGCCATCTCCGCGGTCCGCACGCTGGCCCTGACGACGCTGGCAGGGTTGCTGGTGATTCGGCGGCCGATCCGCATCGGACAGACGCGTGGAGTCAACACCATATTTTCCGCGCTGCGTCCATGCTGTGTGATCTACGTGATCTGCTTGGTGTTGGAGCAGTTGATCCACACATGTATTTCGGAGGAGTCTACCTACGAGCACGGGTTTTGGCGGCGCATCATCTATCACGCCAACATGACCGTCATGACGCTCGCCGCGTTCATGCGCTCCAAAAACCCGCGCGCGGAGTCCGATATCCCTTTCCTGATTTCCACCGTAGCGCTTTTGGTCATATCCATGCTTCCTCCCCCGGCGCTGGCTCTCAGCGGTCCACTGTGCTCGCCGCCGACGCTTTCGCATGCCGGGGAACGCATCCTCCGTTCGTTTCTCTTTGCATGCGTGTACGTCGTCCTTGTCTACAGCGCCGCCCCAATAAGCAACAACCTCGCAGACACACTTGTGTGCGTCGCAAGGTCGGCGTCCTCGAGTGCGTGGGTCCTTGGGGCGACCACCTACTCGCTTCCACTCGCGCTTGTTCAGATCTGCCTCGTCCTTTACTGCAGCTTCACTCCATCTACAATGCAGTACGATGCAGTCGGTCTCGCGCGGACAGACGACGTCGAGTCTCAGATGGGCAACGAGTTTGGCACCTCGCGTGGCATGAATGGACATGGGCCGTGTTCGGGTGTCATTGACTCGATCAACTGCTCTACACATGTAGAGGAGGACCACGAGGTTGCCCATGCGGTAGC